>Ga0233434_1000277_pt1 | contig 62240 bp, 57 predicted proteins | sample SI_122_August201_4_FD_182738 | JGI IMG/M metagenome (GOLD analysis project Ga0233434, IMG submission 182738) | Seawater microbial communities from Saanich Inlet, British Columbia, Canada - SI_122_August2016_120_MG | ecosystem: Environmental > Aquatic > Marine > Inlet | place: Canada: British...
CCCTTTATTCATTACCCCCCGTCCTTCAATAATGGCCAATTTATTGGCAGGGCGAATGACAGTTCCAGGATGGTATTTTTCTGCATAAGCAATTTGTTCAGCAGAAAAATCTTTTTGCCCAGAAACGGCGGCCCAAGCTGGTGCACCGTGGCGACTGCGTAAGAATTGATTATATTCTGTTGTATGGCATTGGCGACAATTTAGAGCTGTGATATTCTTTGCAAGTGTAAATCCCTTATGAGGAATTTCTTCTTGGCCATCTTGTGGACGATGACATTCAAAACAAGTAACATTTTTTTTGGCATGTTTACTTGTTGAATATTGATGAATAATTGCGGATGTTTCTTGGCTGTGGCATTCAACACACTTCCCGGTGGCTCGTACATATTCCGGCCCAGGTTGGTCTAATTCGACTGCCGGTCTAGCACGATGGATTAAAAAGGCCACCAAAATCATTGCAGTAGCAAAAACAATAGAAATAAATACATTTTTAAAATTCACCAATAGTTCCCCCTTAAAAAGATTTTAAGTATCGATTAACAATTCTAAATTATGGTAAATATATTATATTAGGGTATATAAATGGTTTATTTGGTCTGAATTCTGGTTGTTTATCTTTTTAATAAACCGCATCCCCATTTTTTCTAATAATCGTATTGACGCATTATTATCAGGGGAAGCGATGGCCACAATTCGTTGTAATCCTAAACGATTCCTGCCGTCATCTATGGCCGCTTGTGCGGCCTCAAATGTATAACCATTTTTACGAAATTCGGGAAGCATGGCGAATCCAATATCGGGATCGTCCAGGTTGTCGCGCTTTAGAATTCCGCATATACCAATGGATGTTCCATCTTTCAACTGAACCAGATAAAGTCCATGGCCATGTTCGGCATAACTGGCTCTTGGACCAGTTTCAATAAATTGTTCTGCATTTGACAAAGACCCAATCCCACGGTCGCCGATAAATTTTATAAAATCCGGATCGTTATATAGTTCAAGAATAAAAGGGGCATCTTCAATTTGGAGTTCTGCCAGCGTTAACCGATCGGTTTCAATGATCATTTGAGATTAATCATCCCAAATGGTGCCCTTTTCTTGGAGTTTTTTAATTTTTGGATCAATGATGAAAGTGCAATAGGGCGCATTGGGATTATTGGCGAAGTAGTCCTGATGATAGACTTCTGCTTTGTAGAATTCATCCAAAGGTGCCACTTCAGTTGTTAATGGATCCTTAAACAATGTTGCTGCATTTTTTACAGCAGACTCTGCTGATAATTTTTGGGGTTCGTTATGATAATAAATGGCTGACCGATATTGGGTACCCCTGTCATTTCCTTGTCTATTTAGGGTGGTGGGGTCATGGGCTTGCCAGAAAATATCCAGAATTTTATCATAGCTGATTATAGTTGGATCAAAATGGATTTGACATACTTCTGCATGACCCGTGTTTCCTCTGGAAACATCTTTGTAAGTGGGATCTTTAAGGTGGCCGCCTGCATATCCTGATACAACATTTTGCACACCTTTTACACGTTCGTATACAGCTTCGACACACCAAAAACACCCGCCACCAAGGGTGGCAACTTCTAATGATTGTTTGGACATTACTTGTTTTCCTTTTTGTTGGGAATTGACTCCAGTGATGGAAATCAAGATAAATAGAGGTAGATAGACGATTATTTTTTTCATGAGATCGCTCCGAATTTATTTACAGAAGTAAACACAATGCACGAAGTATGATTCCATGGAGTGTGACATAAAACACATTATATATACAATGTGACGCTTCTTCTATACTACAAATACAATACTATAATTCTTTCAGGTCTTTGTGAAGGGTGGTGAGCATATCTTTTGCGTCACCGAAAACCATGAGGGTATTTTCAAACCCAAATAATTCATTTTGGATACCTGCAAATCCGGGATTCATGGTTCGTTTATTCACAATAACCGTCCGGGATTTATCCACATCCAGAATTGGCATCCCATATATGGGACTTGATTTATCGTGACGTGCAGCGGGGTTTACCACATCGTTGGCACCCAATACAATGGCCACATCACATGTTTCAAATTCTCCATTGATCTGATCCAGATCTTTCAGCTGTTCATAGGGTACATTCGCTTCAGCCAATAATACATTCATATGCCCTGGCATTCTGCCCGCCACAGGATGGATGGCATACAATACCTTTTTTCCCATGGATTCTAACTGTTCAGCTACTTCTTGTACCGCATGTTGCGCCTGGGCCACGGCTAATCCATATCCGGGGACTATAATTACTTTGTCCGCCGCATCCAGAATCATGGCTGCTTCTTCCGTTGTGGAAGATTTTACACTAATCTGTTTGGCTTCCCCATCACCGGAAGGTTGCTCAAGCCCCACAGCGCCGAAAATAACATTAGCCAGAGACCGGTTCATGCCTTTACACATGATGTTTGTGAGGATCAATCCCGAGGCCCCCACCAAAGCACCGGAAATAATAAGACCATTATTCATAAGGACGAATCCTGTGGCTGCTGCTGCAACACCAGAATAAGAATTCAATAAGGAAATAACCACAGGCATATCTGCGCCGCCAATAGGAATGGTGAGTGTAATACCAATAAATGCCGACAAGATAACCAATCCATAAAAATATGTGTCCGTATCTCCGCCCATGACTGTATATGTACCGAGTAAAATGATTGAAATGGTAATGAGGGCATTCATCATTTTTTGTCCCGGGAATACAATTGGTTTACCGCTGACAAATCCCTGTAATTTACCGAAAGCGATAAAACTCCCTGTAAATGTCAGTGTACCCACAAATACACTAATAGCAATTGTGGCTGCATTAAATGTGGATGGATTCGCCGGATTAAAATATTCTGCTGCCGCCACCAAGGCTGATGCTCCTCCGCCAAAACCGTTAAAGATTGCGACCATTTGCGGCATTTGAGTCATTTTAACTTTGATGGCAAAAAATGCGCCAATAATAGCGCCAATAATCATACCGATTGCGATTGTTTGATAATCCATATTACCATCGGAGACGAGGGTGGCCACAATGGCGATAAGCATTCCCACAGAAGCGATGGCGTTCCCATTTCGAGCCGTTTTGGGTGAGCTGAGTTTTTTGATACCCAGAATAAACAGGATTGCAGCGATGACGTATGCCAAGTTCGTATAATCTATCATGCTATTTCCGTTTAAACATTTTGAGCATACGATCCGTAACCATGAATCCACCCACACAATTGATGGTGGCAAAAATCACAGCGACCAATCCCAACCAAGTTCCCAATTCACCGCCAACCTTTGTGGCAATAATGGCACCAACAATTGCAATACCAGAAATTGCATTAGAGCCTGACATAAGAGGTGTATGCAGGGTGGGAGGGACTTTTGTAATAATTTCAATTCCGACAAAAAGTGCCAGAATAAAAACGGTAATAATGTTAATCATTTCCATAATTGTTCCTTAAGAATTGCTAACCGCTTCGCGGGTGGGTTCGTGGGTTATTTTGCCCTCTTGGGTAAACATTGCACCCGAAATAATTTCATCTTCCAAATCAAAATTCAATTCCCCTTCTTTCATCATATACGTTACAAATGTGGAAACATTTTTAGCGTATAGTTGAGATGCGTGAACCTGCATCGTCGAAGGTAAATTGATCGTTCCATCGATAAGCACACCATTATGATTGACCACTTCATCGCCTTGTGTTAATTCACAGTTTCCGCCATTTTCTGCTGCCAAATCCATAATGGCCGATCCCGGTTTCATCCCATTGACCATATCTGTAGGAATTAGCAATGGGGCAGGTCGTCCCGGTATCAATGCGGTCGTTATGACCAAATCTGATTTTGCAATATGCGCTTTGATAAGTGCCTGTTGCCGTTCTTTATAATCGTCCGAAGTTTCTTTGGCATAGCCACCTTCACCCACACCATCATCTGAATCCGATTCGACTTCCACAAATTTTGCGCCGAGAGATTCAACTTGTTCTTTAACCTCCGGGCGAACGTCAAATGCTTCCACTTGAGCACCCAATCTTTTGGCCGTGGCAATGGCTTGGAGTCCTGCAACTCCTGCACCCAGAATGAGAACTTTTGCCGGTGGAATCGTGCCTGCAGCCGTCATGAGCAGTGGCATATAGACTGGGAGGTGAGTGGCACCCACCAACACTGATTTGTAACCAGCAATATTGGCTTGGGAACTTAGGGCATCCATACTTTGGGCTAAGGTTGTCCGAGGGATGAGGTGCATAGAAAAGCCCGTCATATTTTTATCCGTCAGTTTACGAACCTGTGGGATATCCCGAGTCGTTTGCATGAGAGAAACATATGCTGATCCCTGCGGAAAAGCATCCATTTCTTCCGGTGTAGCCGGGGCCACTTTTAATATAATATCTACATCATTGGTTAAGGTTGATATATCAGAAATGACTTCCGCACCAGCGTCTGTATAATCCTGATCGGCGAAGAAAGAAGCGACTCCAGCACCGGATTGAACCCGGACTGTTAAGCCACTTTTTATTAACTCTTTCACCGTTTTTGGCGTCGCCGCCACTCGGTTCTCACCGGGGGAAATTTCTTTTAAAATAGCTGCAATCATTGTGTATTCCTGTTATTTCTATTTAAAACAGATGGGAAATTTAGGACTGCTTTATCCAATTTGTGCAAATAGATTTTGGGGATTTTTTATTAATGTTTCCCTTGGGTAGTTTTATATATGGAATATATTGTTTTAACGATCATTTGGGGGAAAGATGAATCCTAAGAAATTTACAATATTTTTACTCTTTGTTATTTTTACCAGAGGGATATGGTGACTTGTGGAAGTTTTCATCACATTTGGTTGAATGAGGGGTTTGCAACTTACGGTGCAGCCCTTTGGACGGAATCCAAATACTTTCATCAGATTCAAAAGGCGATTCTTCTGAAATAATGAAATTATTTTATTCAATCTCAGTATCAGTTTTAGGATTATTTGTGATTTCCTGCGCACCCACAATTCATATTGTTGACCGGTACCCTTCGGAACAAAAGAAAACGATTGAGTGGGTGAAAGGAAAAGGGAGTTCCGGTCGAATTATAAAACGAATTGAATATTATCCCAATGGCGCGAAAAAATCCGAATCAAAAATTAAAAATGACCGACCGAATGGACCATTTATTGGCTTTTACAAAAATGGATCTATTTCAGTTAAGGGTCAAAGTAAGAATGGTCTAAAAACGGGCAAGTGGATATGGACGGATCAAACTGGGAAAACTGATTCGGTATTTATATATAAAAATGATAATCGTCACGGAAAAGCGTTGATTTATGCTGATGGTAAAATTAGGACAAGAAGGGAATTTAATTCCGGAATTTTGAATGGCAAATTTGAGGAATATTTTAAAAATGGCAATCAAAGGGTGATCGGAAAGTATTTAGATAATCGGCCCCATGGAAAGTGGTTGTGGCGAGATGAAGATAAAACCAAGACAAGGCTTATTTCGTTTAACCAAGGAATTAAACATGGAGAGTTCCGTGTTTGGAATGGTGGCAAATTGGCTTTATCCGGTGAATTTAATTTGGATAAAAAAACAGGCACATGGAAATGGTATCATTCCAAAAAACAATTGGATTCGTTGGCAACTTATACAAATGGTATACTGGACGGGTCATTCAAATCCTGGCACCCTAATGGCGAGATAGCGGTAGAAGGCCGTTTTACAAATGGGCTTCCGAATGGTGAATGGCAATGGTGGTCAGAAAGCAAATCCCTAGATTCCCTTAAAACATATACGTTGGGTTATCTCAATGGGTTGTCGGAATTTTACTATAAAAATGGACAATTAAAGCGATCGGCATATTATTTATCTGATACACTGCATGGAGAGGCACAATCTTATTTTGCATCGGGTCAGTTAAAATCCAAAATGAACTATGATTTGGGTCAAAAATCCGGACATTATGAACAGTGGGCTTCCAGTGCAAGACCGGAAGAAAAAGGAAATTATAATCTAAATCAATTGGACGGTTTAGTTGAAAGGTGGTATTCAACCGGCGCGCCTGCATCTATTGCAAATTATGAGGCAGGGGTTTTACATGGTATAATGAAAATATATTCATTGTCCAATGTATTGAAGAGGGTGCTATTTTACGAAGAAGGCAAAGAAATCGTTCGGTTTGAATATCACGACAATGGTCGGTTCAAACGAATTATCATTTTGAAAGGTACAGATTCTATTTATGAGCGAAATTGGAATGGCATGGGTGTGGAGACCACAGATGAAAAATATATTGTGGGCACCCGGTTAGATAGTGAATTTTATTTATCAGGATTTTTGAAATATGAGTGCACCTATAAGGGGGGAGATAAACATGGTGTGGAATGGTGGTTTGACAATAACCATAACCCGACAAAAATAAACATTTATTATTTGGGAGAAAAAATTCTCAGTCATGATTTATTATTAGATAATGAAACCAGTGAATAAAATTCATGATTTAATGTAATTTCGCGGCCTATGGAAAAACCAATTATCGAAAACATCATGTTATTTGTCGTTCCAGCGGGAACCGTTCTCGCCGGTATTATATTGGGTTGGCTGTTTAAACGATTCATTCAGCATCGTTTGAAAACAGTCACCGAAAAAACCGAATGGAAGGGAGATGATGTGATATTTGATGCCATTAAATCCCACATTGTATTGTGGTTTTTTCTCGCATCGTTAAATATGGCTTCTGCCAACCTAACTTTTATTAGCCCGGAATATCTGGCTTTTTTAAGCAAAATCATTGTGGCGGTGTTGATTCTTTCAATCACCTTAGCGGCATCCCGCATTGGTGTGGGGCTCCTGAATTACTGGGCTGAACGGCAAGGAACCAATTTGCCTTCAACTTCGATTTTCGTCAATTTGGCAAGAATTATTATTATTTCTATTGGGGTACTGATGATTCTTCAATCATTGGGCTTATCAATTGCACCTTTCCTCACCGCATTGGGTGTGGGTGGATTGGCTATCTCTCTGGCATTAAAGGATACACTCTCAGACTTTTTTGCTGGACTCCATATTTTACTATCCCAAAAAGTGAAGCCCGGTGATTTCGTAGAAATGGATTCGGGACATATGGGTTATGTGGGAAATATTACATGGCGTCATACCACTCTGATGGAACGGACCAATAATATTGTAACAATTCCCAATGCAAAGGTTTCGGCTGCTATTGTTAAAAACTATGATAAGGGTGATCCCAGTTTTTCTGTTCGGGTCGCAGTCGGGGTTTCTTATGATAGTGACTTAGAACATGTGATTCAAGTGACGCAAGAGGTTGCGGATGGGGTGGTTCAAGATGTGGATGGGGCCAAAAAAGATTCTCCTGCTGTCGTAAGGTATTTTGAATTTGCCGATTCAAGTGTGAACATAAAAGTGTATTTCCGTGGATTGAAGTATGGCGATCAACATACGATCATTGACGAATTTATCCGACGGGTTCATAAACGATATAACGCGGAAGGTATTAATATTCCATTTCCGATTCGCACGTTAATTCATCAAAACGAACAGAAATGAAGACATGGATAATTACCGGTGCCTTATTCATGGCATTGGCCGTCATTTTGGGTGCCTTCGGCGCCCACGGATTAAAAAGCCGTGTAACACCAGAAGATTTAGTTATTTTTGAAACGGGTGTTCGATATCATATGATCCATGCACTTGGGTTGATTCTTATTGGCATTTTGGGTTTCCATTATCATGCGAATGTGATTCAGATGCCAGCCCAGTTATTATCGGTAGGTATCCTGATTTTTTCTGGTAGTTTATATATTTTAGTTTTATCGGGTATTCGTTGGATGGGTGCCATTACTCCCATTGGTGGCCTTGCATTTATCGCCGGATGGGTATTGCTTTTTATTAAAATACGTTCTGCCTGATATTTCATGCCATCCAGCCAAAATTCTAAGCGTCATATCTCGGTATGGACGGCGTCGGCATTTGTTATTTCGTGCATGATTGGGACAGGTGTATTTACCAGTTTAGGGTTTCAGCTCCAGGATATTCAATCTGTATTTCCCTTACTAATATTATGGATTATTGGAGGAATTACAGCCTTATTTGGCGCATTGACCTATAGTGAGTTGGCCGCAGCATTGCCACGATCTGGGGGAGAGTATCATTTACTATCCCGCATTATTCACCCGGCTATTGGATTTGTAGGAGGGCTGGTTTCTTCTACGGTTGGTTTTGCGGCCCCAGCCGTGTTAGCCGCTATGGCATTGGGGAATTATTTATCCGCAGTTTTCATCCAATTTACGCCTACCATGGTTGCGGTGATTGCTTTGATCTTTTTTCACTTACTCCATGGCATTTCATTGAAATATGGCACCCTTTTTCAAGATGGTGCTACCGCCGTAAAAATAGGGCTAATTCTTATATTTATTTTCGCAGGATTATGGATAGCAAATCCCCAGGAGATTTATATTTTTCCAAAACCCGGAGATATGGCATTAATATTAAGTCCGGGATTTGCTGTGAGTTTAGTTTGGGTGTCCTACGCTTATACGGGTTGGAATTCAACGGTTTATATTGCCGGTGAAGTGAAAAACCCGAAACAAAATATTTCCAGATCATTACTCCTGAGTACCGGATTCGTCATGATTTTATATGTACTGCTTAATTATGTATTTCTATATGCAGCGCCTATGGAAGCCATGGAGGGAAAAGTAGAAGTGGGATATGTGGCCAGTATTCGTATTTTTGGAGAACTTGGTGCAGATATTATTGGGATTGGAATTTCCATTTTATTGGTGTCTACAGTAAGCAGTTATGTATATATCGGTCCGCGCATTTTACAAGTGATGGGGGAAGATCACAGTTATATTGGTTTTTTGGCGAAGAAAAATGATCAGGGAATTCCTGTGAATAGCTTTTTGCTTCAATTTGTTATTTCGATGCTGTTTATTTTATCTTCCTCATTTGAGCAGGTGTTGTTATATACGGGGATATCCCTCATTTTATCTACCACAGCAACTGTGATTGGGGTATTTGTTTTACGAAATAGAGAGCCCGAATTAGATCGACCTTATAAAGCATGGGGGTACCCTTGGACGCCGGGAATATTTATTCTTGTGAATCTTTGGATATTATTTTATACGTTTAAAGAACAACCATTTGAATCTTTCATTGGATTGGGAATATTTGGGGCGAGTATGGGTGTATATTATATTGGCAAGAAATTTAATAAAGGAGGCATGAACAATGAACATAAAAATAAGACCATTTTACGCAGAAGTTAAGACTATGTACGAAAACCATGGTCATTTTCACGATGGAGATGCGGGGTTAGATTTATTCGTTATTAATGAGCAAACTATTAATGCAGGTGAATCCACATTAATTCATTTGCAGATTTCATGTGAGAATACAGAAAATAAACCCTATTTAATTATGCCCCGATCCAGTATTGCAAAAACGCCCTTGCGGCTAAGCAATTCTATTGGGTTAATTGATAGTGGCTATCGCGGTGAAATTATGGCGGCGGTGGATAATATTAAAACGGAAGATTATACGGTTGAGCCGGGGCAACGTCTCTTTCAACTGGTGGCCATGGATGGTGCCTCCATCCATTTTGAATTGGTGGATGAATTATCAGAAACCACACGGGGCAGCGGTGGGTTTGGAAGCACAGGAAAATAAATTCGCGTTTTTCTATACTTAAAATTTTCATACGTCGGATCAATTTTGTATTTTTACTTATAACTCGTCCTTAATTAATAACTTATGACTAAAACTCAAATATTAAGTTATGGTCTAAAAAAGGAGTGAATTAATAGTGGAGTATATTACTCCACTATTATCTTGGTTTTTTTTATATTTTATCATATTTTGTTAGTGGGGAGTCTATCATTTCACACTTTAATAAAACAAGAAATGCACAACAATCATTGTTCTTTGGTAATACGATGAAAATTATTCGAGTTAAACAAGTATTTTATGTTTTATCCTTGTTGTTTTTGTCTATTCACTCGATTGCTTTCTCTCAGGGTCCGACCCGGAGAATTACAATAGCTGTCCTCGAGTTTGAAGGAAATGGAGTTCCTGATCAAACCATGCAAGATGTTTCCGCGCGATTTGCAACAGAATATGCTGCATTCAAGGGAAGCAAATTCATTATCCTTGATCGCTCCCAAATGCGGACTACATTGCAAGAGCAAGGAGTACGTGTATATGGGTGCTCCACTTTTAAGTGTGGTCTTGAAGCAGGAAATGCACTGGGTGTCGATTATGTAGTGACAGGTACTTTAACCAAAAATGGTTCTGTTTATGGTCTTAAATCTCAACTAATCGAAATTAAAAGTGCGAGAACTATCAGCCGTGCTAATTATGATAATATTGTGGGTGACATTCTTACGGTTATGTCAAAGGAAGTAAAAAAAGCAGCTGCTTACCTGGCTTCAGCTAAGGTTGAATCTGAGGTGGCCCAAAAGGAAGTTTCCGAAATTTCGGATCAAAAGGTGATCATTTTACCATTAGAGATTACTTTGAAAGAATCATTTGAAGTGGAGCAGTTGGCGTCACTAGTTAATGAATGGATCCGAGGTGAAGTGACTTTTTCAGAAAAATCAAATTTGGTCGATTTTTCTATTGAAAAAACCATCCTATCTAAAGAAGAATTTAAATCCGGCGTAATGTCTAATGAGGTGGCTAAGGTAATTGGAAAGCAAAATGACGTAACCCACGTGATTACATGGACCCTTCGGGTAACTGAGAATAAAAGCCATGTAATCTTGAATCATTTTAATATTTTAGGTCGGCCCGAATCGGTGCTGAAAACAGCGTGGCTTGAGGGAGGCCTTCGGGCACGGTTCCAAACCACAACCGATATAGATGTTCTTAAAATGAATATACGCAAATATACATGGTCGATTTTGGGTACTACCCCACCCACAGGACGTTTTCCGGTGGATTCATTTTTTACGCGTTTATGGATGAAGATCAAAATTACCATTGATAGTTTTCTATTCTACATAGAGAATACCTATGGTATTGCTGTTGTGATTTTAATCTTATTATTGCTCTCAGGGTTCGGATTAGCCTTTGGATATGATGCCATTAAAGGGGATGAACCGGAGCCGGGGATTGGTTTTCCGCCGGAGTATTAGTTTTTAAGCAATGTTAAATCGATCTTTAAAATCCATTTTTAATCTTATAGGTTTAATAGGGATCATTTCGATAGGAATTGCCCAAACACAATTAGGCACTGATATCAATGGTGAAAGTGGCAAAGGTGAAAACTTTGGTGGATCCATATCTTTAGATATGCATGGAGACCGTGTGGCGGTAGGTGACCCTAAAAATGATGGTACAGGCACTGACGCAGGTCATGTGAAAGTATATGAATACAGTAGCGGGAGTTGGTCTCAACTTGGCGCTGATATAGATGGCGAGGCAGCCGGAGATCTTTTTGGTGGTTCCGTATCCATGTCTCATAATGGAAACCGTGTGGCCATAGGTGCTGAAGAAAATGATGGCCGGACTTTGGAGGAAGGAGCTGACAGAGTTTACAATAATGTGGGTCATGTGCGAGTATATGAATACAGTGGCGGGAGCTGGAGTCAGGTAGGCGCTGATATTGATGGTAAAACAAACGGGGATCATACTGGTGTATCCGTATCCATGGATTTAGATGGAGACCGTGTGGCAATAGGTTCTCCTGATAACGGTGAAGGTTTTGTGCGAGTATATGAATACAGTGGCGGGAGTTGGTCTCAACTAGGTGCTGATATAGATGGAGAAGCCGCCGGAGATCTTTTTGGTATTTCAGTATCCCTGGATTCAGATGGAGACCGAGTAGCAATAGGTGCTGAAGAAAATGATGGTGGAGGTTCCAACGCGGGCCATGCGCGCGTTTATGAATACAGTGGCGGGAGTTGGTCACAACTTGGCGCTGATATAGATGGCGAATCAGCCGGAGATCTTTTTGGTAATGCCGTATCCATAGACTCACTTGGGAGTCATGTTGCTATAGGTGCTGAAGAAAATGATGGTGGAGGTTCCAACGCGGGCCATGCGCGCGTTTATGAATACAGTAGTGGGAGTTGGTCTCAACTTGGCGCTGATATAGATGGCGAATCAGCCGGAGATCTTTTTGGTGGTTCCGTATCCATAGACTCTGATGGGAGTCATGTGGCGATAGGTGCTGAAGAAAATGATGGCGCTGGCAGCAATGCAGGTTATGTACGTGTTTTAGAATACAATGGTACTCGCTGGCGCGAGGTTGGATATGATATTGATGGTGATGGTGTCGGAGATCTTTTTGGTAGTGCCGTATCCATAGACTCCGACGGAGATGGTGTTGCCATTGGAGGTCCTGGTGAAGATGCTATAGGCTATGTGGCGATTTTTAATCCAATTGATAATGATGTGCCCGAGGTTATTACTAGCGCTCTAGCTGCCGATAACAGTTATATTGATATTACCTGGAATGAAAAGATTTATAGCACTTTAAATGCTACTGGGGATCTTCCGCGAACTTCTGGGGGTGTTGATTCTTCTGATGGATATCTAACATTTAGCCAGAATGGGGGTAATGCGACGGCGGGAATATTAACGGGCATTAAAGCACCTGATAATACCGCTGTAGGCAGTGCATCCGCTTTGACCGGTGGCGAAACTATTGGGCGTGTATTTATGAGTTTCACTGGACTGCCAAGTGGTGTTGAACAAATTTATTTGGTAGCAAACGCAAATTCCTTTTATGATCCTCATGGGAATGCAGCGAGTACGGATTCTATGGGTCCTATAACCTTGAATGACATAAAGGGTCCAACCATGACCCTCACAGCAGCCGAGGGTGCAGACGGGTTCACCTCTAATGATGCCACCCTGTCACTCACGTTTACATCAAGTGAGGCGACTACAGACTTTGCTGTAGGTGATATAACAGTTACGAATGGATCTCTGAGTGATTTTGCATCCACCTCAAGTACAGTATATACAGCGACGTTTACACCACATGTAGAAGGCGCCGTAACCATTGATGTAGACGCCGCTACCTTTACCGATGCTGCAAACAACAACAATACGGCAGCGGCCCAATTTAACTGGACTTATGACACGACTAGTCCCACAATGGTAATTACAGCATCTGAGGGTGCAGACGGGTTTGCCTCCAATGATGCCACCCTGTCACTCTCGTTTACATCAAGTGAGGCGACTACAGACTTTGCTGTAGGTGATATAACAGTTACGAATGGATCTCTGAGTGATTTTGCATCCACCTCAAGTACAGTATATACAGCGACGTTTACACCGACTGCAGATGGCGCCGTAACCATTGATGTAGCCGCCGCCACCTTTACTGATGCGTCGAGCAACAATAATACTGCTGCAGATCAGTTTAATTGGAATTATGATAGCATGGCACCAACCATTGTATTTTCCCCAGCAAATGGCTCCGTGGGGGTTGCTCTAAATACAAATATTACCCTTACCTTTAACGAACCCATCAGAAACAATGATAACAGTGCGTTAACTGATGACAATGTGGTTGCCCTTATACGATTAAAGACGCCTATTCATAGTGGGATTGATATTGGATTTGATGCCACCATAGATTTAACGAAAAAAATCATTACAGTTAATCCGACAACTGATTTTTCTTATTCACAAACGGTTTACGTTGGAATAGGTGAATCCGTAGAAGATTCTGTCAATAATGCCATTATTTCAGCTGCTGCATCTTTCACAACAACCGATACGAATCGGGCTCCAGTCCTGTATACCATTGGTAATCAATCCACATTTGAAGATGTGGCCATCAGCCTGGTCATGTCAGCAACAGACGCTGATCTTGATAAAATCACCTTTGCAGGTGCTTCTTCAAATAGTAACGTAACGGTTGCTGTTAATGACTCACTGCTTACTTTATATCCTGCTGCAAACTGGCATGGAACCACGGTAATAACCATCATTGCCGTTGATAACGGGCCTAGAACTCTTACAGATTCAGAATCGTTTATCTTGACCGTTCGCCCTGTGAATGATGCGCCCACGGCATTGGCTCTGGATCCAGATACAGTTAGAGAGAATATACCCTCTGGAATGCATGTGGGCTTTTTTACTGCAACGGATGTGGATACGGGAGAGACCTTTACGTATAATTTAATCTCCGGCAATGGTTCCAATGATGCAGACAATGACAAGTTTTTGATTATTAACGATACCTTACGAACAAGTGCTATGTTTGATTATGAATCAAATGATACGCTAGTCATTCGGGTGCAGGTAAAAGATATAGGAGGATTATCTTACCAGACTAGTAAAATGGTTTTTGTTAAAGATGTACCAGAGCCTGAGATTGCGCTTTCAACAAGTGCAATCAATTTTGGTAAGGTAATTGTAAATCGGATGGGTAAAAAAACGATTTCCATATCAAGTGTAGGGTTAGACACGATGGTTATTGATTCAGTAGTGGTTTCTGGTGTTGGATATTCCATGGACACCAAAGCCTACCCTGTAACATTAGCTCCAAACTTAAGTACGGACTTTACCTTTGCATTTTACCCTCAAGTTTCTGGCACTTCGTTTGGTCAGGCGAATTATTATTCGAATAATATATCAGGAATCAAACAGGTGAGCCTTGTAGGCGAAGGGGTCAATGATACCATTCCACCGATTATTTTAGCACCTACAACGCCAATAACCTCAACCGAGAATCAGGATGTAGCTATTACTGTGAATATTACTGATGAAAATGAGATCACTAAAGTAAACCTTTATTATCAAGTAGGCGGTAGTCTTGAAGCTGTAGAGCAGGCTGCAACCAGCAATGGAGATAATACTTATACAGGAACAGTCAATAAGGATATGGTAGGGATTAATGGCCTTGCATATTACTATACGGCCACCGACGAGTATTCTAATTTTCGTCATGGTGATACCCTGAGCTTGGAAATAAAATATGGACAGAATAGGCTTACTTCAGCTATTGCTGGAACGGCTTATCCGAACGGTGTGCCTAAGTCCAAATGGAGGTTGATCTCTATACCCACTCATATTGATCTAAATACTATTAATGAAACAATTGGGGATGAATTGGGAAAACCGGCATCAGATCAAACATGGCTTTTGTATGAGGATAAGGGAAACGCCAATTGGCTTGAAGCTCAGGATATAAAAATCGGACGTGGATATTGGCTCCATCAACGCATGGAGGATGATATTTCTTTCAGTGTGGGATCGGGGAAATCAGTGGATCTTAGAAACCATACCATTCGTATTCCATCCGGTTGGAGTCTCATGGGAAATCCCTACCCATTTGAATTAAAAGTGAGTTTCGATAATGCATCTGTTTATGGCCCCCTGACTTACGGTAAAAGCGGAATTGAGGGGTGGGATAACGAAACATCCACAATTTTACCATGGGAAGGTTATGCGATCTTTAATCGCACCAGTGATTCTGTGAGTCTTTCTATTAATCCATTAAATACGCAAGAGAGTGCCAAAAGTAAATTACTGGCTACTAAAGGATGGGAGATAATTCTCAGTGCGGAAAATGGAGAATTTGGCGATGTATATAATGCCATGGGTCGAAGAGAAGATGCTTCCGAAACATTGGATATATGGGATAATCCGGAACCTCCTGCAATGGACAAATATATTTCTTTAGCTATGAATCGGGAAGATTGGGGAGTGGACTATGCACTTACATCCGATATTCGCTCATTGGATTTGATGAACGGCACATGGGAAATGAATCTGAAAACAAAAGATATAGATGGACCGATTCAACTTGCTTCTAAACTACGCGGACAGTTGCCAAGCGGTGTTGAAGTAAGATTGTTTGATCATATCGAGAGGAAATCTTATTTATTACTAGAAATTTATAATGGCTCAATCACAAAATTCAGTAACCATTATGATTACCCCATGACATTGATTGTGGGGGAACTGAGCTATGTAGATGGCATGGTAGCAAAAATAGAAGCATCCATTCCGGAGACATTTGCTTTAGATCAAAATTATCCAAATCCATTTAACCCCGTCACGACCATTACATTCTCACTCCCGGTTCCGTCCCATGTGAATCTTTCAGTTTATAATGTATTGGGACAAAAAGTGATTACACTTGAAAAAGGCTGGGTAAATACGGGCAACCACCAAACTTTATGGAATGGTAGAGATGCACAGGGTAATGCGGTGAGTTCCGGTTTATACTTCTACAGTCTGGAAGCAGAGAACTTCCGTCAGGTGAAGAAAATGCTGTTCCTAAAATAGGAACTGGTTAAAGGTATTGCCACTACTCACCAGTTACAAATAAACAAATTATACCACAATTAGCACTCTATTAGAATGACTGCCAAAATAGTTTGATATTCCATATAAATAATATATAAATTCCGCGCTGCATAAATGCAGTAAAACAAGATTTTAATTAATAAAAAAATAGGAGAAAGCGAAATGGCTCTAAACATTAAGCCTTTGGCTGATCGTGTTGTTGTTGAATCTGCCCCGGCAGAAGAAGTGTCCACTGGTGGCATTATTCTTCCCGATACAGCTCAGGAAAAACCACAACAGGGTACAATCGTTGCAGCAGGTCCCGGTAAAGTCAGTGACGCAGGAACAAGCATCGCAATGGAAGTAAAGAAGGGTGATAAAATTCTATATGGTAAATATAGCGGTACAGAATTCGCCTTTGAAGGAACAGATTATCTCATCATGCGCGAGAGCGATATTCTCGCTGTCTTATAAGGAGTAGATGAATTATGGCTAAAACAATCTCATATGATATTGAGGCGCGTACTGCCTTAAAAGCCGGTGTGGACAAGCTTGCCAATGCGGTAAAAGTCACACTTGGGCCTAAAGGGCGTAACGTGGTTATCGAGAAAAAGTTTGGTGCACCCACCATTACCAAAGATGGTGTTACAGTGGCCAAAGAAATTGAATTAGAAGATAAATTAGAGGATGTGGGCGCACAAATGGTTAAAGAAGTGGCGTCTAAAACATCGGATGTGGCCGGCGACGGAACCACGACAGCGACTGTACTTGCACAAGCATTGGTTGCGGAAGGTCTCAAAAACGTGACCGCCGGTGCAAATCCAATGTCGATTAAGCGTGGTATTGATGCAGCTGCAGGATCTGTGATTGAATCGTTGAAAGGTCAAAGTAAAGATCTTCCCGATGCAGAGCAGATTGCAAATGTAGGATCTATCTCAGCAAACAATGACCGTGAAATTGGTGAGAAAATCGCCGAAGCCATGGACAAAGTGGGTAAAGATGGTGTCATCACAGTGGAAGAATCCAAAACAGCTGAAACGTTTTTGGAAACAGTTGAAGGGATGCAATTTGACCGTGGTTATTTGTCTCCTTACTTCGTGACCAATTCTGATAATATGGAAGCTGAATTGGAAGATCCATACATCTTGATTTATGACAAGAAAATCACCAATATGAAAGATTTACTTCCTTTATTGGAAAAAGTCGTTCAAACTGGTAAACCAGTGATGATTATTGCTGAAGATGTAGAAGGCGAAGCCTTGGCGACATTGGTTGTGAATAAATTACGCGGCACATTTAAAGTTCTGGCTGTGAAAGCACCTGGATTTGGTGATCGCCGTAAAGCCATGTTAGAAGATATTGCTGTATTAACTGGTGCAACTGTCATCTCTGAAGATGCAGGATATAAACTGGAAAATGCCACATTAGAATATCTGGGTACATGCAAACGTGTGGTTTCAGATAAAGATAACTCTACCATCGTTGGTGGTAGCGGTGCGTCTGATGCCATTAAAGGCCGAATTAACGAAATCAAAGTTCAGATCGAAAAAACATCATCTGACTATGATCGTGAAAAACTGCAAGAACGCTTGGCTAAATTGTCCGGTGGTGTTGCGGTAATCAATGTCGGTGCTGCCACAGAAGTGGAAATGAAAGAAAAGAAAGCACGTGTTGAAGATGCATTGCATGCAACCCGCGCTGCTGTAGAAGAAGGAATTATCCCTGGAGGTGGCGTTGCGCTACTTCGGGCTGTTCCTGCTTTAGATAAAGTCAAAGTGGATGAAGAAGAAGCTGTGGGTGTGGACATTGTGCGCCGTGCCTTGGAATCTCCCCTTCGTCAGATTTGCGAAAATGCCGGCGTTGAGCCTTCGATTATTGCTCAAGCAATTCGCGAAGGTAAGAACGACTACGGTTATGATGCCCGGACGGATGAATATGTTAACATGTTCAAAGCAGGTATCATTGATCCCACTAAAGTGGCTCGTGTCGCTGTAGAAAATGCATGCTCAATTGCTGGGATGATCCTGACAACTGAAGCAGCTGTGACTGAACTTCCTGAAAAGGACGCACCACCAATGCCTCCAATGGATCCAGGAATGGGCGGCATGGGCGGTATGATGTAATCTGAGGTTATCCTCATTTTTCTTAAAAGCCTCTCTTGGGTAACCGAGAGGGGCTTTTTTATTTTCTTGAAATGGTGAAACTGTCTTGTTAGTTTTCGTAACTGTTAACTGGAATTATAATGATGAATAGATTTCTTATTTTTATTATTTTCGCCACAATTGTAGGCTGTTATAGTGAATGTGGCAATGCAAAATGTCCTCCCAGTTGGGAAAATAATTTTCCTAAACAGGCAATTGTTTTTGGAATAAAAGTAATCGCTACAGAAAATACTTCCGATGAAAAAGTGCTTCACGCTGCTAAAATAATGGCTCAATACCTTGATAACGATGAAGATGGAAAAGTGGACAATCAATCTGTTGTGGATAAATTAATTTTTGTAGATGCCACATTAATTATGTTCAAAGATGAAAATGAATTAGACAATTTTGATGGTGATGAACCAGACCACGATCATTACCAATTGCTTTTTGATGAAGAAACGATACCCTCATTTATTAAAAATTCTTCCAATGCCCGGTTTGATGCATCCATAGAAGAGGTTCTCCATTTAATTACTCACGAAGGCTATTCAAAAGTATATACAAGTGTTTTAGGGGAATTAAAGGGTTCAGCCATTGCCAATGCAATGGATAAGGCTCGTGGCGGTTATTTTGAAAGTCCACCTTCAACATATCCTGCAGGTGCATGGTATTCCTATGATGATGAAACGTGTGAGTACGATTGCATGGTTACGGAATATTTCTATTGGGCATTGACTAGTATAATGGGCGCCCAGGGTTATCCCGGTCGCCTGGATGAGATTGGTCACGAGTGGAAATTAAATACGTATGAAAAAGTAAAAACGGGCGATCCGGATGTGTATAATATTCTTACAGACCCACAGTATAATCTGCCCACCGTATTGCCAGACGGTGAGTACAAAGGATTTACGATTTCGCTAGAAAAGTAACCAATCAATCGCCGTTAATATATTTGAATCAAAAATATCTATTCCCTGCCTTGACTCACGAAGACGCTCTCGAGTAAATTCTCTGTCTTATGGGTATCATTCGTTTAAAAAACATGCAGTTTTATGGGTTCCACGGTGTCAGCGAATCGGAAAAACATTTGGGTGGCCGTTTCGAAATTGATTTAGAAATGCATCTGTCATTAAAAAAAGCATGTACCACAGATGATTTAACAAAAACCATTAATTATGAATCCATTTATCAAATCGTTGATGCCTGCGTAAAAAAAGATAAATTTTATCTTATAGAAGCATTGGCAAATTCAATAGCCAAAGAAATATTAAAGTGTCAACCTGTGGATACATTGGTTGTGAAAGTTCGTAAACCACATGCACCTGTTAATGGTGTATTAGATACAGTTGAGGTAGAAATTACACGAACGCCAAAAGATTATGCCTGAGCTGGTTTACCTCGGTTTGGGGTCTAATATTGGCGATCGCGAATCTTATTTATTTTCTGCCATAACCGCTTTAGATGTTCGAAAAGATATTCAGGTTAAACGAACGGCTTCGATTTATGAAACCGATCCACTAATCAATCAAGATCAGCCATTATTTTTAAATACAGTTGTTGAACTTTCAACCGACTTAGATCCGGAAGAAATGCTACAGGTATGTAAAGGAATAGAATTGATGTTAGGACGCCCTGAGGATCATGAAAAAAATGCCCCGCGAGTCATAGACTTGGATATTTTAGCTTATGAAACAAAAATGATTGATTTACCTCATTTAAGTATTCCCCATCCTGGGGTTTTTTCTCGTAAGTTCGTCCTCGTTCCTTGGGCTGAACTTGCGCCGGAATTCATGGTGCAGGATAGTGGCAAAACGATTTCAGAATTATTAGTATTATGTCCGGATACGACCAATGTCCGGATGCATCATTTGGAAAAAACTGCATGAGAAATTTGTATTATGTTGCCATAGAAGGCACGATCGGGGTGGGGAAAACAAGCTTAGCAAAATTGTTGACAGATCGATTGAGCGCCAAATTGGTTCTTGAAACATTCGAGGATAATCCCTTCTTAGCTGACTTTTATGATGATCCGGAAGCCCATGCATTTCAGACTCAGTTATGGTTTCTACTTCAGCGTTATCAACAACAACAGGATTTGCGACAGGTGGATATGTTTCATAATCTAATTATTACGGATTATATGTTCGTAAAAGATCGTTTATTTGCGTCGCTCAATTTAAATGAAAAAGAAATTTCTCTTTATGATACCGTCGCCAATATGATGGAACGTAATGTAATTCATCCTGATTTGGTTATTTTTCTCCAAGCAGATACGGATACGTTAATGCGGAATATCATCGGTCGTGGCAGGGAATATGAAAAAAATATGTCCGAAGATTATATAGATGCACTTAACCAAGTGTATAACGAATATTTTTTCCGGTATCAGGATACGCCACTGGTGATTATTAATACGAATAATATTGATTTTGTTCATAATGAAGATGATTTAGATGAGGTCATTAATTATATCCGTCAACCCGTGACCGGCACCAAATTTTTCAACCCAACCACCGGTTTATAGACATGATTCGAATTTTGTTTTTTGGGACATTAGCTTATTTAGTTTACACATTATTTAAAAAAGTAAAAATCATTTCGAAATCCAATCAGAATGTCGTTAATAAAAGAGAACCTTATAAAAACTTGGATATTAAGGATGCTGATTTTGAAGATATGTATAAAAAGGACCATGAATGAGTTGTTTAATTAAGTTTTTAAAAGGAAAATGTGAGTGTACCCAAGTTGGCCTTTTGATACTGCGGATCCTCCCTGGGTATTTTTTATTAGCTAATCATGGGTGGGGTAAAATCACTCACCCTGAAAAATGGGATGGTTTGGGGAGTGCAGTGACGAAGTATGTTGGTGTTATCGATTTTTTAAATCCAATGTTCGGATTTTTAGGTGCATTTTCTGAATCCATCTGTGCAGGGTTAGTATTAATTGGATTGTTTACACAACCGGCTGCGGCACTGGTGGTTGGTACCATGTTTTTTGCAGCCATGTATCACATTACGGGGACCGGAAATCCTGAGAGTGCATTAATATATATGTCAATTTTTGCAGCGATTGCTGCCGCAGGACCTGGAAAGTATAGTATCGATAAAATATTTTTGTCCAAAGCAGAGGACTAATGCAGGCAGTTCGGATTCATACCCACGGCGGTCCTGAAGTGCTCCAGGTTGAATCCATTCCCAATCCTGAGCCCATGGTTGGGGAAGTTGTTGTTCAAATTAAAGCCGCCGCCTTAAACCATTTAGATTTATGGGTTCGCCGAGGGATTTCAGGTGTACCATTACCCATGATATTGGGGAGTGATGGTTCAGGCGTTATCTCTGATGTGGGGGAAAATATTTCTCAATTCTCTAATGGTGATGCAGTGTGTATTCAGCCATTAACTTATTGTGGCCATTGCCAGTTTTGCAGAAGCGGCCGGGAAAATTATTGTGATAATATGGGTATCTTAGGAGAAAGCCAGGATGGTACCCAATGCGAATTTATTGCAGTACCGGAAAAAAATGTCCGGTTAAAACCGGAGAATTTATCCTTCCAGGAAGCGGCTGCTTTTCCCTTAACAGCCCAAACAGCTTATACTATGCTGGTACGTCGTGCTAAAGTAGAACCGGGTGAAACTGTTTTAGTTTGGGGTGCCGGTTCCGGCGTGGGAACCATGGCTATCCAGATTGCAAAAGCAAAAGGCTGCCAAGTCATCGCCACGGGAGGGAGCGAACAAAAGCGGTCCCATGCCTCAAAATTAGACGCTGATTTGGTATTGGACCATTACGAGGACAATATTGTAAAATCTGTCAAAGCTTTCACGGATGGACGTGGTGCAGATGTGGTGTTTGAGCATGTAGGAAAAGCCACATGGGAGACCAGTATGCGATTGCTTGCAAAGGGTGGCCGCATTGTGACTTGCGGTGCAACCACTGGTCCAAAAGTTGGCATAGACCTTCGCCATTTATTTTCTAAACAGCAAACAATACTAGGCTCAACCATGGGTGATGTGGCTGCGTTTGATGATTGTGTATCCCTTGTTTCTGAAGGCAAAATCAAACCGATTGTAGATCAATCATTCGATTTGGAAAATATTAAAAGTGCCCATGAATATTTAGAAAAGGGTGAACAAATTGGTAAAGTTATTTTGTTGCCGGAATGAAATACCAAAAACATATTTTTATCTGCGTCAACGAGCGAAACCATGGCAGTCCAAAAGGTGATTGTTCCCGAAAAGGCGGGCAGGATATTCGGCTTCGATTTGTCCAACTCATAAAAGAACATGGACTTAAAGGAATTGTTCGTGCCAATAAAAGCGGGTGTTTAGATGCCTGCGAATTGGGTGCTTCTATTGTGATTTATCCCGAAGGGATTTGGTATACAAAAGTAACACTTAAAGATGTGGATGATATTTTTAAAACATCAGTGTTAGGTATTAAAACCATGGAACGGTTATCTTCCACTCTAGAAACTTGGGCCGAATTAAATCGTATCAGAAATAAATAGGCGATATAAAATGAAAAAAATATTAATGTTCGCTCTTTTTTGCATTATGACCTCTGGTGGAAACGCCCAAATGAAAAAAGGAATCGGACCCATGTTAGGTACTCGAGGATATGGTATTGTTTTTGTAGGACAATGGCAAATAAAATCGAATATAATTACGGGTTTTGAATCTCGTTTTTATGATATCAAAAATGATTCTGAACTGCCAGGGTATAATCGATTTACCGGACAATCCTTAAATGTGGGTGATAAAGCCCTATTAATGATTCCCATTTATGGCACAATTAAATGGTTGCTTTTTGAGGGAAAAATTGCCAATAATTTTTCACCATTTGTCGAAATAAAACTTGGCCCAACATTGGCTATAGATGGAAAGGAAGATTCCAGGAAATTTTCTGAGCGATGGGGAAATGCGGGTACAATTACAACATATGGTGCCCAAATAGTATTTGGTGTGGCATTTCTTCAAATGGGCGGTAGTACCATTTCGCCATCCATTGGTTATGAATACCTACCCATGGGAGAAAAAGTGGACGGACGGACCAATTATAATGGCACTGTTGTTAATATTACATTCACATTTGGTAATAATCGCCGTTAATGGAAGAACACTTTTTTCACCTTCATCAAGATGGTTTAGACTATTCTCATTTCACCCTTTCAAAAGAAGAATCACAACATTGTATTAAGTCACTCCGTGGAAAAGAAGGGGATGTCATATGGCTCTTAGATGGATTGGGTACTGCTTATGAAGGAATCATTGCACAGATAAACGGTCCATCTGTTTCTGGAACCATAAAGCAACGTTATCCAAACTATGGTGAATCTGAGTTTGAGATTCATATTGCCATTGGCCTGATCAAGGGCAATCGAATGGATTTGGTTTTAGAAAAAGTCACCGAGTTGGGTGTTAAGTCAATCCAGCCCATTTTATTGGATCGATGCGTAAAAAATAAACTGAATATGGAACGGGGAAATCGGATTGTGGTTTCGGCTGCAAAACAATCGGGTCGTTGTTATTTTCCACAATTGATGGAGCCCATTGAACTGACCCGCTGGCTTGAGAATCATTTGGATTGTCAAAAAGTTGTATGTCATATTTCTGGAAAGGAATCCTTGGCAAATTCGTTCGAAAATGAGAGAAAAAAAGGATGTATTCTGATTGGCCCCGAAGGCGATTTTTCTCAAAGAGAAGTTAAACTAATGGAACAATCAAAAGTGAAATTCGCATCGTTGGGTCCCAGAAGGCTGCGCAGTGAAACTGCCGCAATCATGGCTGTGTCAAACTTAAATCAACTCATGGATACCGCAGAATGAATGACTGTCTTTTTTGCAAAATGATTTCAGGTGAAATTCCTTGTGATATCGTTTATGAAAATAAATCGGTATTGGCTTTTCGAGATATAGATCCAAAAGCACCAACCCATATATTGGTGATACCCAAAAAGCATATTCAATCCATCAATGCGTTGAAAGCGTCAGAGCAAAATTTGGCGGGGGAATTACTTCTTACCGCACAGAAAATTGCACAAATAGAGGATATTGCTGTATCAGGTTTCCGAACTATTTTTAATACCAATACTCATGGGGGCCAAACCGTATTTCATATCCATATGCATATTATGGGCGGTCGGCAAATGAACTGGCCGCCAGGTTAAGTAAATCCTTCCCATTATAGATTAATCTATTACTCCAAATGCTTGACAAGTATTATTCATGAAATGGACCATATCCTTTATAGCTTTCTCCTCTAAAATTCATTAGATTCCTCGACCTTTTAATCCTCGGAAATGTATATATCTGAACTCAATATTCACGGTTTTAAATCCTTCGCCAAAAAAGAAAAAATAAAATTTGGTGAAGGCGTCACGGTCATAGTAGGACCGAATGGCTGCGGCAAGACAAATATTGTGGATGCGATACGCTGGGTATTGGGCGAACAGAAATATTCTGTACTTCGTTCAAATAAAATGGGGGATGTTATTTTTAATGGTGCAGATGGGCTAAAGCCCCTATCTGTATGTGAAGCTACACTCACCGTTCATAACAATCGTGGGAAGCTTCCTGTAGAATATAATGATATTGAAATTGGCCGACGCGTATATCGAAATGGTGATTCAGAATACTTTCTAAATCGTACGCCATGCCGTTTAAAAGACATTCATGATTTATTTATAGATACGGGTATGGGTGCGGATGCCTATTCGGTCATCGAATTAAAAATGATCGAACAAATCCTTTCTGAAACTGACGACGATCGGAAACGAATGTTTGAAGAAGCAGCCGGTATTAATAAGTATAAAAAACAGCGTCGTTCCACCTTAAGAAAATTTGATGCTGTTAGACAAGATTTAGAACGGGTTGATGATATTGCACAGGAAGTAGAGCAAAAAGTGAATGCCTTAAACCTGCAGTTGAAACGCTTTAAACGTCATGAAAAGCTATCCGATGAATTAAAAGATACAGATTTAAGTTTGGCATTTATTCGCGTTCATGACTATGAAGCAGATATACACCCATTGAGAAACCGTGTCGTTGAATTTCAACATATAAAAGATGAAAAAGCATCTGATACATCCCAGCATGAAAAAGAATTAAATGGCCTTAAGCATATTTATAGTGAACAACAAAAAGAACTGAAGACTCTTCAAATCACATTACGCGAAATGGAGAATAGGAGGGAAGCAGCAAGAAATAATGTACTCATTTGGTCGGAACAGGATAAAGCAAAAGAAGCAACGATAGACAGGTTAAACCGGGAGACAGAAACCAATACAGAAAAAAAGGTGCAACTCCGAGGTCAAATTGAGAACTACGAGAATGAAATATCTCTCTTAGCCCCTCAGGTTAAACAGCAGTTATCAAAATATAAGTCTAAGAAATCAGAATTTGATGCGGTAGAAATCCGATATAAAGCGGCACAGAAATTGTTAGAAAAATCTCAAACAGATCGCTGGGATGCTCAACGTAAAATGGCAGATGATCGTTCTATATTAGATCGTACCGTTTCGTTAGTTAAAGAAAAAAACAATACTGTTTCTCGCCTTAAAGAAAAAATAGCACATATAGATGCAAATCAAGCCAACCAGGAAAAAGAACAAAAAGAATTAGAGACCAAAAAAACGCACCTGAAAAAATCGACTGATAAAATCCAATCACAATTAAATCTTTCACGTGAATTGTTAAAAACCAATCAAGAAAAAGAATCTGAATTGGCGATGGATATTCATCGCAATAAATCAAAATTGGAATCTCACCAGTCTCAGGTCAGTTTTTACACGGAATTGGTAGAACAAAAAGAAGGATATCCAGAGGGTGTGAGAACAGTTTTGGATTCTCCGAAGGATTTCTCTGGAATCATGGGTACGGTCGGTGAATTATTCCAAATAGATGAAAAATATGATGCTGCATTTCAAAGTGCATTAGGTGATTGGGCTCAATGCTTGGTGGCTGAGGATCGGAATTTGGCGATTAAGGTTGTTGATTTAGCTCGATCTCGAAGTATAGGCAATTTATCTATTTTACCTTTAAAAGAAATGAGCAAGCTCTCTTCCAATCAAACCAAAATTCCCAGTGGTAATGGAATCATTGGACATGGTGCAGCATTGTCCGGTGCAGATCGTAAAGTAAAAGATCTGGCCAATGTGCTTTTAGGAAATCTATTAATTGTAGACGATTTAACCCACGCATTGAAAAATCATGATTTAGACGATTGGGATCTTGTGGATTTAAATGGCGCATATTCTGGAAAAAATTATGTGTTGAAATATCATAGTAAAAATGGAGATGGAAGTCTCCTGAGCCGCCAGAAAAAAATTGATTCAATTAACCAGGTAATTGAGAATATCGTCAACTCTATCAATAAGCAAGAACAGGATTTGTCTGAACTGACTAAAAATATTGCAAAGCAATCATCCCATTGCAATGACCTTGGTGATAAAGTAGAATCGCTATCTGTTGAATTGAATGGTGTGGAAACGTCTCTTATACGATGTCACTATAGCCAATCCCAAGCGTTAGAATCTTTAAAAGAATTGCAGAGCGAAGAAACGAGTACGTGCAAAACAATTGAAAACCTTCAAGCCTCGATCAAACAATTGGAACCGAGCTTGGCTAAAGGGGATGCGATCATTGAAAAGTTAAAATCCGTTGTGGAAGCATCATCGGATGCATTGGTCAAAGTTCAAGTGGAGCGGGATACTTTCCAGCAGGAAGTGCAGGAATTGAGAATTTCTTTACTCAATTATGAAAATAATCGAGATAATTTGAATTTCCAAAAACGGGTTTCAGTAGAAACCACTGTTGAGTTGGAAAATAGAAATGGCGTGATACATCAGGAAGTGGAGGATCTGAGGAATCAACGTGAATCTTTGTCCAAACAGATATCTGAAGGCGAAAGTGATCTGAAAACAGTTACAGCACAATTGATTAAAGAAAAATCCATTATAGATTTAAAACAAAGCACCACAAATGATACCTATCAATCCATGGAACAAATCCAGGAAACCATACGATCGGAACAACATTCCCGAGAAGCCTTATTAGAAGAGTTAAAGTCGAATGAATTGAAAATCGTGGAGATGGAACAGCGGATCAATATTATACGAGAACGAATACGTGACCGATATGCATTAGAAGTGCCGACTGATTTAATTGTGAATGATGAAGCGGACGATTTAGAACTGCGAATTGATTCGATTCAGAGAAGTTTAGAAAGTATTGGCCCGATCAATATGGCTGTTCAGCAAGAATATGAAGACGAAAAAGCAAGGCTTCAATCCCTCATGGAACAACGGGATGATCTGATTGCGTCCGAAAATAATTTGCGAGAGACGATTCAGAAAATTGACCAGGTTGCTCGGAATAAATTCCAAGAAACCTTTGATCAGATAAAGCTCAACTTCGCCAATTTATTTCAATTATTTTTTGAGGGAGGCATTGCATCATTATCGTTAGTGGGTGACCCAGACCCATTAGAAGCAGATATTGCGATCCATGCCCAACCACCTGGTAAAAAGAATCAAAGTTTGAGAATGCTTTCTGCAGGTGAGAAATCACTCACAGCCATCGCTTTATTGTTTGCCATTTATCAATATAAACCAAGCCCGTATTGTATTTTAGACGAAGTTGATGCACCCCTCGATGACGTAAATATTCAAAAATTTAAGCGGGTGCTCAACCAATTCGCTGACGAAACGCAATTCATTGTGGTCACCCATAATAAATTAACTATGGAATCAGCTGATTATTTATATGGAGTGACGATGGAACAAAAAGGCGTTTCCAAACTGGTATCCGTTAAATTCAACGGCCAGGCATAAACGGCATTTATATATAATGCGAAAAGCCCCCGCATGCTGGGGATTGTTTCATTGATTCTATTTTTTAGTGAATTCCATTTGAGAGCAAGATGCTTCGTTCCAGGTATTCCCGGAAGTTTCACAAGTTGATTGGGTGTCATGATTGGTTTCTTCGCCATTGTCATCTGAGCAAAAAGCTTCTTCCGGTTGATCGATAGTAAATGAATCACCATCAATTTTATAGGACAGGCAATCGCCCATAATACAAATTTGACTCTTACTATCATCCCAGGTTAGGGGTGCTTCTTCTTCTATTTCGTCCCCGAAGATCATTGTCATTGTCCCTGTTCCATCTTCCATAATTACCATGGTTATCTTTAACCCAAATAATTGTGCAAATGCCCAGCTGGTATCATCTAAAGCACCAGAACAGTTTGCGTTTGTATATTCCCCAAGGTTTGAAATTTCCCACGTACCGATTAATGGGCTGATTTCGTCTTTTTTATCTTCACATGCCATGAAGGACAGGAGTCCCAAAATCAACAGTAATAATATTTTTTTCATATGTCCTCTAATTATCTATTTTGGTTTATGGTCAAAATCTACAAAAGATATATTGAAATAACTTGATTTTTGAATCGTGGTTTGTCTATTGAGTAAGGTAATTTTCGCCCCATGTCAACAGAGCATATACGCAACTTTTGTATCATCGCCCATATCGATCATGGTAAATCCACTTTGGCCGATCGACTGTTAGAAGAAACACATACGTTGGCCAAAAAAGATATGAAGGCACAAGTATTGGATAGTATGGATTTGGAAAGGGAAAGGGGCATCACAATTAAAAGTCACCCCATTCAAATGAAATACAATCACAGTAATGAACAAAAATTTATTTTTAATCTTATTGATACGCCGGGGCATGTGGACTTTACATATGAGGTGTCTCGCTCTTTAGCTGCATGTGAAGGTGCCTTATTATTGGTTGATGCGGTTCAAGGTGTAGAAGCTCAGACCGTTAGTAACAGTTATTTAGCAATCGAAAACGATTTGACCATTATCCCTGTAATTAACAAAGTAGATTTGGATGGGGCAAGAATAGATGAAGTGACCCATCAAATCATGGAGTTAATTGGTTGTGATGAAAGTGAAATACTTTCTGCCAGTGCCAAAAGTGGTATCGGGATTCAGGATATATTTGATGCCATTATCGATAGAATACCTCCGCCAGAAGAACGATCTGATGGACCTCTTAGAGCCATGATTTTCGATTCAATGTATGATAACTATAAAGGTGCAATTCCGTATGTCCGCGTATTTGATGGTGTGCTCAAACCCGGTGATACGGCAAGCTTTTTTACCCATGATCGCCAATATGATATAACTGAGGTAGGCCATTTTGTAATGAAACAGGTACCGGCGAAGCAATTACGTGCTGGAGATGTGGGCTATTTATTGGGAAGTATTCGAAATGTCTCACATATTTTACCTGGAGATACAATTACGACGAAAGCAAACCCAGCAATGGAAAGGTTACCTGGGTATAAAGAAATAAAACCCATGGTATTTTCGGGTTTATATCCTTCAGATGCGGATGATTATGATCAGTTACGGACGGCACTAGATAAATTAAAATTGAATGATGCATCTTTACTCTATGAGCCGGAAACAAGCGAAGCATTGGGCTTTGGTTTTCGTTGTGGATTTTTGGGTCTGCTTCACATGGAAATTATTCAGGAAAGATTGGAACGTGAGTTTGATATCGCATTGGTGACCACATCCCCGAATGTACAGTATAAAGTAGAACTGAAAGATGGGTCTATTGTTGAAGTGGACACACCGGCAAAAATGCCATCATCTGGAGACATACAAGCCATTTTAGAACCCCATGTATCTGCAGAGATTATCACCCCAAAGGAATATATTGGCGGTATAATGACCCTCTGTCAAAAGAAGCGAGGAATATATAAAAATACGAATTATATCACTGCAGATAAAGCTCAGCTCCATTATGACCTTCCATTGGGAGAAATTATTTTTGACTTTTATGATAAGCTAAAATCCACCACAAGAGGCTATGCATCTTTGGATTATCATATTTCTGATTATGTATCCGGAGATCTAAAGAAATTAGATATTTTAATTAACAATGAAGTTGTTGATGCTTTATCCATGATAACCCATTCGAACGATGCCTACGATCGTGGGGTTGCTTTATGTTCTAAATTAAAAGAATTGATACCGAGACAGATGTTTGATGTACCCATTCAAGCATCGCTGGGCCATAAAATCATTTCTCGCTCAACGGTCAAAGCCATTAAGAAAAATGTGACTGCGAAATGTTACGGTGGAGATATTACGCGAAAACAAAAATTATGGAAAAAGCAGAAAGAGGGTAAAAAGCGGATGAAATCTATTGGGAAGGTAGAAATTCCTCAGGAAGCACTCTTGGCTGTTCTTCAGATTGATTCTGATTAAGATTTGTAACATATGTCCACGTTTTATATTTTAACTCAATCGTAACACATTCATACTGATGGATAATTCAAACTATTGGAAAGAAACCCATACACCCCTCTATAGTTTTATTTTTACATTGCCTTTATTTCTTATTTATGAAATAGGTATTTTTTCTATAGCTGCCAGTGATTTACCGTTACTCCGGAATGGGGCAGATGTGATTATGCGCCAATTGATGGAAATGATAGGCGTCTTTGGTACATACGGATTCAGTGGATCCTTTTTAATTGGTTTTATGGTGGCATTTCTTCGACAAAAGAAAAAATTAATGTCTACGGCAATTCGCGGTGAATATTTACTAACCATGTTGTTTGAAAGCATTGGGTGGGCCATTGTTTTAACTATCGTAATGATTTGGTTTCCAATTCTCCTCATGAATGGTAAAGACGGCCGATTGATTCAACAGGTTGTATTGGCCATCGGGGCAGGCATATATGAAGAGTTTGTGTTTCGCGTGATTTTAATTACGGGATTGGCTGCCGTTCTTGAATTTATTTTTCAATGGGGGCAAACAGCTAAGAAAATGGGCGCGGTGATATTGGCTGCGATGCTATTCTCAGGATTCCATTTTGTAGGTTCCTTTGGTGAGCCACCATCCATGTATATATTTTTTGTTCGAATGGTAGCGGGAATTGTATTGGGAAGTATCTATGTATTTCGTGGTTTTGGTGTGGCTGCCTATACTCATACGATTTATGACTTAGTTGTATTGGTAAAGTTCACGACTTCTTTATGATTATTAATGATGAAAATCTGTAATTTCACCGTCTTATTTTGGGGATAATAATTAAAATGAAAAAATCTATACTATTTCTATTTATCATAAAATCACTTGTGGCTCAATCATCACCATTTGATTTATTCGATACTGCTGTCTATTCTGAATATTATTTTGATGGCATTATGGTTGAAGTCAATGGTGAGGTTAAAAGCGGTAGCCTTCCATTAAACTTGGAAATGGGTGTACCGGCAAATACCGATAGTATATTCTTTGTAAGTGGGTCTACTGAAACAGAATCAGAAGTAAAACACTTATCCGTACTAAACACAAATAATCGGTCATTTGTTCAGGTAACTGTTCTTGAGTCCAAGTTTCGAATTTTTGTCTTTTATCCAGTTAATAAACAAGGGTCAGATCGGTCGGGGGAATTCACCCTTGAAATAAACCATGATGTTGATGATGCACACATTGTTGTTCAGGAGCCACTTGTGGCAGAAAAATTTACGTTCTCAGAAAAAGATGCGGAAACTTTTCAGGATCAACATGGATTAAACTTTAGACGAGTTCATATCCATGATTATCGTGCGAATACAGGAAAAACGATTTCAATCAACTATCAGAATCCAAGTGGGGAAATTTCAATTAATCAATTGCAGAAAATGCTGTCAGGTGGAAACGCTGAATCATCCCAACTCAGACAACCAGCAATGAACGCACCACCAGTTCGTCATAAGCTTCCCCTTTGGCAACCATTTGTTGTACTTGGAATCGTCAGTTTGGCAGTTGGATTTATGTTCCGTGCGCAACAAAAATCAGAATTAAAAAATATACCCAAAAATATATCTGAAACCACACAGGGGAATTATTGCCCTAAATGTGGTACAGCTGTTCAATCTGAACATAAGTTTTGTACAAATTGTGGAGGAAAGCTATAAATGTGGCCTATCATTTTTGATTTTGGAGAATTAAATGTATTCGGTTTTGAATTCCATCCGGTGATTAATTCATATGGGTTTATGCTCATGATGGCTTTTTATTCCTGTTATTACTTTTTAAATAAAGATTTGAAAGAAATGGGTTACGATTCCAAGTTGGCTGCCGATATTGTATTCGCGGCTGCTGTGGGTGGTATTCTTGGGTCTAAAATTTATTATTTAATCGAAAATCTTGATCGCGTTATCGCCGATCCCACGGGCATGATTTTTAGTGGAGCGGGATTGGTGTTTCTCGGTGGCCTCATGGGCGGTACATTGGGCGTTACTTGGGTCTTAAAGAAAAATAAATTACAATGGTTTAAATTTGCGGATGTGGTGGCGCCGCTATTAATGTTGGGTTATGCCATTGGCCGAGTTGGCTGTTTATTGGTGGGTGATGACTATGGAAAGCCAACCCATTTGCCTTGGGGGATTTCCTTCCCAGATGGTTTGCCACCGTCTACATATCGTGTGTTTCAAACTTATTATCCTTGGATAAATCTGGAAGGATTTGATCCTGGTGTGTTGACGGTTCATCCCACTCAAATTTATGAAACTATACTCGGGTTAGGGATTTTTTACTTTTTATATCAAAAACGAAAAACGGTTACTGTAGCGGGAAGCCTGTTTTTCACCTATCTGATTTTTGCAGGTTCTGAGCGATTTGTCATTGAATTCTTTCGGGTGAATACCAAATACTTATTCGGTTTAAGTGGTTCTCAATTAATATCGATATGTATGATTGGCATTGGTGCATGGTTTCTAACGAATCCAGTAAAATCATCTACGGCAGCGTCATCTGAATAGTAGAGCATTTTTTCTTCTCTGTTTTCTGTTTTTAGTTGAGGGTATTTATTCTCAAACCCCCATTGAGGTGGGTCGGATTGATCTTAAAAAAAATATCCTTTCTACTGAGTTTCAGCCTGATCGTTTCGTTAAGGTTCCCAATGGTTTAATATTTTTGGACTCTAATCGTCGTCGGATAGGAAGATGGCATTCCGATTCATTATATATTGAAGGGGGATTTGGGTCAAGAAGGTCCGGATTATTTGATCCCGTAGACATTGTCTCAAATCAATTGGATATATATATTTTAGATCGATCCGAAAGTAAGATCGACCGATGGGATACCCAATTAAATTATATTCACGCTCAGCCTATTTCACTTGAAGGGATCCCTTTATATCCAGAAGTTTTTAGTATTGATCAGCAGGGAAGGATGGCGGTCTACTCCTCGGAGACTCAAGAGATATATTTAACCGATCGTAGCTCGAATTCACTAAATCCATTTATTGATTTAAACCGAATTTCCCATACAAACGATTGCATTCAGGCCATGGGCTTTGGTTACCGAGACCAATTGGCGATCCTATTTGATTGTAATAATGAGGTGCAATTATACAGCAGGTCGGGGCGGTTAGAGCGTCGATTTAGCGTCGCGGTTGACTCTCCTATAGAGATAATTCAAATTCGAGAGAAATGGCTTGTTATTAATGGGGGCGGACATATGCAGGTTTTGGGAGAAGACCCCATGCTTTTGCCATTGAATGGATTAACAATATTGGATGCGATTTCGGATGGAGAATTTCTCCAAATATTAACAAAAACTCATTTGATTCTTTTTGATATCCATGCGCAACCGTAATATGGCCTATTGGGTGCTATTGACAGGTACCCTTATTTCTCAAGATTCAACTCAGACAACACTACCCAATCAAATTGGCCCTATATTTGATGATTTACCTATTTTAGATAGTATAATTGTTGTGGTAAAAGATAGTATCATTCAACCTAAACCCAACAATATCCACTCAATGGCACCAGCAACGCTTTATCCCATTAATGCATCAGGGACATTTTTTCGCGGTTTGGAAATGTCCAGCCAGGGTATGGGTGGGTTGAATGGCGGACTCCGATTTCAATTGGCAGGGAAACTCAGTGAAAACATTCGTGTATCGGGGACCATAACCGATGAATCATTCCTCATACAGCCGGAAGGAAATACAGCCGCTTTAGATGAATTAGACAAAGTATATTTAAATGTATCTTATCCGGCGGGAGAATTAACAGCAGGAGATATAACCGCAAGAAACAAATCTGGCAAATATAACAATAACAGAAGAAATATAGTAGGAATAAAGAATAACATTAATAGAAATAATATAAAAATTCGAACGATAATTGGACAATCTAAGGGAAAATATAATCGGGTAGAGTTAAAAGGTAGTGATGGAAAGCAGGGGCCTTATTTTTTGCCGTCAAAGGATGGGCAAAGGAATGTCATTATTTCTGCCGGTTCTGAAACAGTGTGGTTGAATGGACAAAAATTGACCAGAGGTGAGGATCGAGATTACACCATTGACTATACTTCCGCCGAATTAACATTTACACCGAAACATTTGATCTATTTCGATTCAGACATTGATATTGAATACCAGTATTCTGAATCGACCTATAAAACCAATTATGTGGAGTCAGGGCTTGAAGGAGCCATCGGAGAGAAGGGACAATACAGCATTTCCTATATTGATGAACGAGATAATTCATCTATTTCTTTTTTATCGTCGGACCAAAAAACTGCTTTTAATGAAAATGATATTGTTTATCAATCGGGGGTGGTTCAGGACTCATTGGGGGATTACGTATATAGAAGTGAAAGATTTTTATTCATCTTCGTTCCTTTTAATACACAAATTCTTACAGATGAAGTTCGTTACTCTGTAACCTTCAGTCCGGACCCCACCGGAGAGTATGTTCGAAAAATTTCTGATAAAGACAGAATATATTATGAATTTGTTTTCACTGACGAAATTGATAACCGCCAGCGTTATTCTCCGGGTCGGTCACTGAGGCCACCTATTAGTCACCAATTACTTCAGTTTGATTCTAACATATCATTAAGCAAGGGTATGTCTCTATCCACAGAAGGTGCTTTCTCAATCGAACAGAATAATCTCTTTTCAAATCGGTCAGAATCGCGAGAGAATGGGAATGCGTTTCGAATGGTTTTAAATCAAAAGGCAATCTCTCTCAGAAAAATACAATTGGGATTTGGATTAGAATACTGGCAAAATTCATCAGACTTCCAATCATTGAGCCGAGACAGAAGTGTTAATTTTAATGAATCTTGGGATGTAATGAATGTGAAGGAGGGTGGAGAATCTATGTCATCACTGAGGACCGAAATCAAAATTGGTAGTGGCCTGAAAAGCAAGATTGATTTTTCTCGGTTGGCTCGTGGCGATCAAAAAAGAGATCGAACTGAGATTGATTTGAATTATCAAGGAAAATTGATTAACAGCGCCGGAATGAGATGGAACAAAGTTCAATCAGAAATTGGATTTCAAGAATTGGATGGTTACATCCGTTTATTCAATGGTCCTTTGACTCCTTATGTGACATTGGTTCACGAAATGCGGCAAAAATCTTATCGTTTTGATGATATTCTGGTTGGGTTTGATCTTAAACGAAATAATCGCTCTTTTTCTTTGGGAGTAGGTCAGAGAGAAGATCAATCGGCCTCTTTCAACGACCCTACAAAAATGGAAACAACCCAAACAGGAAAGGTTTTCCAAGCTGACTATAAGTCTCACAGGGCATCAGGGTGGCGGCAGGAATGGATGTACCGTCAGAGGATTCAAGAGAATGACGAGGGTGAAAAACAAAACGATTTTAATTCCATGCGAGCAGCTGTGAATTATCGGGATCGAAAAAGTCCATTTCAGTTGGATTTGGTTTTAAACTCTCAGACATCCATGCGTGAATCTCGGGCAGTAGTGTATGATTCTATCGGTGTAGGGCTGGGCCATTACCGTTTTGACTCCCAGTTGAATGAATATATTTCCGATCCCAACGGTGCATACGTAGCCCATACGGTTTTTACCGGGGACCGTAGACATGGTTTACAATTGGATGGATTAACGCGCTTTTCTATCGATTTCTCAAAATGGAAATTTAATCGTCTTGAAAACTGGAAATATAGATTCTTTAACCGGATGGATTATCATGGTCCCGCATTTTCATTGGGTAATTATCAACTTAACAACAATGTGCAGCAATCGCGCCTAAACATGAGAAATGAATTTATTTATAGGAAAAAAGGTAGTCAGGATCGTCACCTGATTTGGAATCAATTTACAATGAATTTTAATGGCTTAGATACACGGGGATGGGAAACCAGAGATCGGATTGAATATGGAATCGAATCTCAGATTGGTTTTCAGCAAAAGAACCATATAATATTTGATAGCAATTATCATAAAACTAGGGTTGAATCTGAAAATGATCGTATTACCTCCCGCTATATAAATGGATTTTATTCAGAATTCGGAATTAAGGGGAGAAGCACCAATCAATTTCAATGGGAAATAAAAGCTATTTATTATACTGATATAATTGAACTCGGTTTTTACGAATCAAAAACAGTAGATGCCAATGGAATCAAAACACATTGGACCCAATTCATTGGGAAGGATGGCCGAATCGAAGGAAACATGGAATATTATCTGGCCAATGGATTTGAATCCATGCCACCGGAAGCATTGAAGGGTGTTGCCAATAAACAAACCATCCGGGCAAACATCATGGCATCCATGTTCTTAGGGAAATCACTTTCAGTCAATGCAACCTTGTTTTACATAGATGATGATCGTTATGATGGGTTTATCAAACTAAAGGGAGAAGTTCGTGCCCATTTTTAGAGTAATCCCAATTTTCATGTTTTTGTCAATCATCTTTGGCCAGAGGATTGACTCCACACTTTATGCCATTCTGGAAGCAAAAGGGGAGTGGAATAGTTATTATCAATTAAACGATTCAATGGACTATGATTATATTTCAATTTCGGCCACTTTAGATTCCATTGCTTTTCAGGGGGATGGATCCATTGAGACAAGGGTGTTACGTCGCTTATTTCACCCATTATTGGGACAAACAGATAAACACCAAGCTATGCGTCAGGTAGATGCCATTCGAAGTGCATATCCCTTTATTAATGAACAAACGCTTATTTCATTTGCCCGATTTGGAGAAAAACATATTGCGGCCTTGGTGGCGTATTATCCTCAATTCAAAAGTGAAATCAGTGGTATCATTGGTACCAGTAAGGGGAATGACGGAAAATGGATCACAACAGGAGAATTCGATATTCACTTAGAAAATCCTCGAAAACAGGGTACATCTATGGCTGTAGAATGGCGACAACCCAATGTGAAATCCCGGTATCTGAATTTTATGTATGATACACCTTTTTTATTCAGCCTTCCTTTGGGGGCTCGAATTGGATTTGATCAGGATTTTGTGGAAAAAACCTATGTGTCAGAATCTTCTATGGGAGCCATTACGGGATTGTGGCCCATGGGCATTTGGATGTTTGGTGGAAGAAAGGAAACCAACCTCGATTTAATTTTGGATGAATCGTTTGAGACAGAATCACTCATCATTGGTTTTTCAGGGGATCGACGAAATAACCGCTGGCTTCCTTTTCGAGGAAATTACTGGGAAAGTATACTTAATTTGGGTCGATGGTCTGACGGTGAAAGTGGTGAAAAATCAGCAGAAGTAGAGGTGAAATTCGGACAGTATAAACCCTGGAAAGAATCCACGCTGTATTTTTCTGTGTGGGCCCACAATAATTGGATGGATGGACGACAATTGCCTTATTCGAAACAGGTCAAATTTGGGGGTGCCGGTTCGTTGCGGGGGTACCATGAAAACCAATTCAATGCAGATTGGGTGATTGTACAATCTTCCGAATGGATTATGGGAGATATGGATAGGTCACAATTATTTTTATTTACAGATATTCCATTCGCTGATGGTCTTAATATCCAGCCCGGATATGGCCTGGGTTTCCGTCAATATAACGGAAAAATTATGATTAACATTGCCGTGGGATTCTCCGGCACATTATCAAACGCAAAAATTCATCTAAAATTCAGTTCAAACTTATAGAAAAAAAATAATAATGCGAAAAAAGTTACTTAACATATTTAATAAATCACCTGAAAAACTTTTCCGACAAAAGGATATTATTCATCGGATGAAAGTGAAACAACACGAAATAGGTGCGGTTAAAATTTTACTCAATGAATTGGTCAAGTCCGGCGAAATTGTTCGGGTAAAGGGGAATCGATATACCCTACCTCGAGAGCGGTCTCAATTTGTAGGCCGTCTAACGGTAACCCAAAAGGGATTTGGCTTTGTCATTACCGATGACGATTTAGAAGATATTTTTATTGGTCGCCGCTCCATGGCCGATGCTATCCACGGTGATCATGTCCGTGTAAAATTGCATGGACGTCCGAGTCCTCAAGGGTTGAAAGGTCGGGTCCAAAAAGTATTGGAACGGGGCTCGAACTCTTTTATTGGTATTACTTATCGCTATGCAGGAAAATTATTCATGTCTATTTCTCCCGTGAATCCCGATAGAGGTATTCGACTCATCAAGGCGAAAAAAGATTTGGACGAAGGTCAAATTGTAAAAGCGCGGGTCAAAGATTGGGGTAGCCCTGTTAAGCCCATTATTGCAGAATTACAAACCGTTATTGGGAAGGCAGAAGACCCAGTTAACGATATGAAAATGATTCTAAACAAATATGATTATCTTCAGGAATTCCCACAAAAGGTCATGGAGGAAGTGAAGCGTTTTAGTCAAAAGTCTATCGCTCAAGAAATCTCAAACCGACGAGATTTACGAGAATGGACATCTTTCACTATCGATCCCGTAGATGCAAAAGATTTTGACGATGCCATCTCAATCAAACAAAATCGGAATGGATATGAGTTGGGCGTTCATATTGCGGACGTGAGCCACTTTGTGGAACAAAATACATATATCGATCGAGAGGCCATCCAACGCAGCACTTCGGTATATTTCACGGAGGGTGTGGTCCATATGCTACCGGAAGCATTATCGGCGAATCTCTGCTCTCTTAGGCCAAACGAAGATCGGTTGGCTGTATCCGCCATCATGAAAATGGATAAAGATTTCAATATTATGGAAAAGGAAATTTTACCTACGGTCATCAATAGTAAAGCACGATTCACCTATCAAGATGTGCAGGATATTGTTGAGGATAAGATAGATCATAAATTCAAGGATGATATTCTCATCTTGAAGCGATTGGCGAAGCGACTATTCAAAAACCGCTCTGACGCCGGGAGTATTGATTTTGATATTCCTGAACCCATTTTTGAAATGGGTGAAAAGGGGATTCCCCATGAGATTCGCCCCAGTGAGCGGATGGAATCCCATCGTATTGTAGAAGAATGTATGTTGTTGGCCAATCGGGTTGTGGCAGCGGAAATGCCCAAAAAACTGCCGAAGAATTATCCATTTGTGTATCGCGTCCATGCGAACCCGGATCAAAAGGATGTGGTTCGTTTTACAGATCTTCTCAAAGTTTTACGATTGGGTATACAAATACCCAAAGGAGAACTCTCTCCCAATGATATTAAAAATGTTCTGAAACATGTAGAAGATTCACCCTATCGCTCTCTCATCGAAAATGTGGCATTGCGCACCATGAGTAAGGCAGAATATTCCATGAAGAATCAAGGTCATTTTGGATTGGCATTTGACCATTATACCCATTTCACTTCCCCTATTCGTCGTTATCCTGACCTGATGGTTCACCGTATGATTAAAATGGTTTGCAATAAATCCATCCAACAAGAAGGTGAGTGGAGAGAGCTTATGCTAAAATCGATTAACATTTCGAATGAGGTGGAGCTAAAAGCATTGTCGGCAGAGCGGGAATATATCAAAATGAAGCAATTGCGCTGGCTCAATGAGCGGATTGGGGAAACATTTGAAGGTCGGATTTCTGGTGTGGTCAACTTTGGCATATTTGTAGAATTGCAATCCTCATTGGCCGAAGGACTAATCCATATTGATACCATGGAAGATGATGATTATACTTATGATGAAGACCGCTATTGTCTTCAGGGACATAAAACAAGGTATGAATATCGTTTAGGTGATAAAGTAAGTGTGAAGGTTCTTGCTGTTCTTTTTGAGAAACAACGGGCTAATTTCACACTTGAAAGCCAGTAGGAAATGATCATGAAACAGTTTGGGATTATTATATCAATTTTACTTTTATGGTGTGGTTGCGACTCAGTGAAACCCCGTGCCATGGGTGCGGATAATGAGTTGGTGGTGGTGGCTGCTTTTGAAGATCGCGACAAAGTACAACAGGTGCTTACAACTATTTTTAATGATACATTATATACACCACAGCCGGAACCCTACTATCGAACGGTATGGGTAGATCCTGAAAATTTTATTGATGTGAATAACCACGTGAATGTGATTGTGGCTGCGGTGGGAGACCATCCTCGTAATTTGGGTGCGAAACTGGTAAAACAAATTTTATCACCCTCTCAGTACATATCATCAATGAAGGAGGATAATCAGCTCATATTTGCTCAGGATATTTATGCTCGAAATCAAAATTACCTTATTATAAATGGACCTTCATTAGATAAAATTATTGAACGAGCTGAGGATCAGAGTGCATGGCTAAAGAAACAATATGATGATTTATTTTTTAAACGACAGAGTAAGCATTTATTTGAAGGATCAACCCTGCAAAAGGATCTTTCGAAAGATTTGGCGGATAAATATGGTTGGACCATGAAAATCCCATGGGGATATACGGTGATTGCAGATAGTGCCGAACAGAATTTTTTCTGGATGGGTCGGGATATGCCCTATCGATGGTTGGCGGTAAAGTGGACAGATGGATTGGTTTTTCAGGATAGTGCTTCAGTTCATGCCTATGTTAAAGATATTCCAATCAATAATTTCGGTCACATTAAATATTCAGATTATCTCTTTAAAATTGAACCCAGCGAATTCAATGATAGAGGTGCATGGAAGATTTCCGGCTTATGGGAAAGCATTAAAGAAGCTCAAGGGGGTCCATTTATTTCTTTTTTATTTTACGATGAGGCCTCTGATCGAACTTACTACATCCATTTAATGGTGTTTCATCCCGGTCGTGATAAATATATGCTTTTAAGACAGGTGGATATAGTGGCCCATTCATTTACAGTTGTGGAATAATATTTCTAATGAAAATATTTAGTTTACCCCTTTGTATTTCCCCTACTATGACAGGGGAAATACAAAGAGGGGTCATGAATGCTATCAAAATATCAGAAAATTAAAATGAAAACATGGAACACAATTTGAAATGAAAAACATTCTGATTACAGGTGCATTTGGGCAATTGGGAGAGGCGTGTATTAAGCAACTTTCTTCTCGATATAATATATTAGCCGTTGACTTATTTGTGCCCGATGATAAACAAAATGCTCAATCCATGGCTTTAGATATTTCAGATCCAGATGCGGTGGCAGTGGTAAAAGATAATTTTCAACCGGATGTTATTCTCAATTTAGCTGCCATGACAAATGTGGATGGTTGCGAACGAAATCCAGCGGGAGCTAAATCAGCAAATGTGGATGCTGTTAAATATTTAGCGGATGGGTTTAAATGGCACTTTATTCAAATTTCTACGGATTATGTATTTGATGGAAAAAATGGACCTTATTCAGAAGGAGATTCCCCAAATCCAATTTCTGTCTATGGACAAACAAAATGGGAAGCGGATCAATTTTTGGAATCGATGGAATGCATGGTGACAACCCTTCGCCCCAATGTTGTTTATGGCTATACGAAATACACAAAAGCCAGTTTTGTGAAATGGGTTGTGGATTCTCTGACTCAGAAAAAAACCATCAATATTGTAGATGATCAGTGGAATAACCCCACATGGACGGAAGATTTGGCGGAAGTCATTGAACGGGGGATCGATGAAGAATTAAAAGGTATTTACCATTATGGTGGAGATCGGGTAATGAATCGATATGAATTTGCCCATATTATTGCAGATATTTTTGAATTAGATGCTGGATTAGTCCAACCTATCAAAACTGTGGAATTGAATCAAGATGCGCCACGTCCGTTAAAGAGCGGTATGAAAACAGATAAAATTGAAAAGGCCCTTGGTATTCGTCCTAAAAGTGTTGAAACTTGTTTGAAGGAAATTCGTAATCAATTAACGTCATGAAAACACTTATTATCTCACCCACCTATAATGAGCACAAGAATATTGCTGCTTTAATTGAAAATGTATTCACGATTAACTCTGAATACCATTTGCTTATTGTGGATGATACTTCACCAGATGGCACAGGAGATATTGTCCGCGATTTACAGAAGAAATATCCGAATTTACATTTGGAGGTTCGCGCGAAGAAAGATGGTCTTGGCCGTGCCTATATCCATGGATTTCACTGGGCATTAAATCGAGACTATGACGCTATTGTTCAGATGGATGCAGATATGAGTCACGATCCCACTGAAATTCCGGCCATGCTCGCCCATTTAAACAAACACGATCTTGTGATCGGAAGTCGCTATATTCAGGGCGTGAGTGTGGTGAATTGGCCCATTCGACGCTTGGTCATGAGTTATGGGGCAAATCTCTACTCTCGCATTGCCACAGGGATGCCATTAAAGGACGCAACGGGTGGATACAAAGCATGGTCCAGAAAAGTGTTAGCATCCATCGATTTGGATAATGTGAAGTCTTCAGGATATTCTTTTCAAATTGAAATGAATTTTCGTGCATGGATAAAAGGATATCGGTTAAAAGAACATCCCATTATTTTTATTGATCGAACAATTGGCGAATCCAAAATGAGCCGATCCATTATGTTTGAAGCGGTATGGATGGTTTGGCGACTGCGTATTTGGAGAATCTTCGGCTGGAATAAGTAACCAATTAATCATTCAAAAAGACAAGGCTTTAATTACTCATTTTCCATTGATTTAGTGTCTTTCTCAGTTTCTAAATAAACTTAAATTCCCAACCTAATTATTAAATAACTATGGCAAATTATTACTTAGAATTTGAAAAGCCTATTGAGGCGATTGACCAACATATTTTGGTATTAGAATCAGAAGTGGGCTCGACTGACCATTCCACCGAATTGACCAATCTAAAAGCCAAACGAGCAACTTCATTAACAAAGATATTTTCAGGGTTGTCACGATGGCAGCGCGTCCAATTGGCTCGTCATCCCCAAAGACCATTTTCACTGGATTATATTCAAGAAATATCCCCGGATTTTATTGAACTCCATGGGGATCGTTATTTCGGAGATGACGCTGCTGTCATTTGTGGATTGGGTACAATCGATGAAGTAAAAGTTGCATTTATCGGACAGCAGAAAGGCCGTAATACTAAGGAAAACCTCCATAGAAATTTCGGAATGATGCGTCCGGAGGGGTACCGAAAGGCACTTCGTATCATGAAGTTGGCCGAAAAATTTAATTTACCTGTTATTTCCCTTATTGATACCCCCGGCGCTTATCCAGGCATTGGTGCAGAAGAACGGGGGCAAGGTGAAGCCATTGCCAAGAATTTATGGGAAATGTCCAAACTGAAAGTACCTATCATATCAGTGATTATTGGTGAAGGTGCCAGTGGTGGTGCCTTGGGCATTGGTGTATGTGATCGCATGTTGATGTTGGAGAATACTTGGTATTCCGTGATTAGTCCCGAAGGGTGTGCTTCAATCCTTTGGCATGATGCCAGTAAAGCGCCCGATGCAGCCGATGCCATGAAGGTGATTCCGGATGATCTAATGAATATGGGTATTTGTGATCGCATTATTGAAGAACCATTGGGAGGCGCGCATCGAAATTCCGCTGAAATGGCCGTTATCCTGAAAAATGTGATATTAGATGAACTTGCCCAATTAAAGGAAATTGATCCGGATACGTTCTTAGAACGGCGCATTGATCGGTATGATAAAATGGGTGTTTATACTGAATCCTGATGGTAACTTTTGACTTTCATACCAAAATTTATTATAAGGACATTGATCAAATGGGTGTGGTCTATTACGCCCGTTATTTGGAATATTTCGAACAAGCGAGAACCGAGCTATTAAATGATATTGGCCTCATTGTAACCGAGATAGAAGATGCAGGGTTTTATATGCCGGTTGTGGAGGCGGTGGCGAATTATAAATTGGGCGCTCGTTTTGAGGATGAAATCATAATCCAAACTATGATTAAAAAAGTACCTCAAGCACGAATGACTATAGACTATGAAGTATATCGCAAAAAGGATAATCAGTTATTGGTCACTGGCCATACAATACATGGGTTTACAGACAAAGAAAATGGTCAACCAAAAAGACCGCCAAAATTTCTATTAAATCGATTATCTGCAGCGATTAATTAGATCATTATTTCTACATCCTGAAGACAGGAAATTGATGAGCATCGATGGGTGCATTTTTTACAGCCCGTAATGCTTTGCCCACCACTTGACGTGTATCGGTGGGAAGGATCACACCATCGTCCCATAATCGCGCACTTGCATAGTAGGGATGGCCTTCTTTTTCATATTTTTCCAGGATTGGCTTTCGAATCTTTTCCAATTCATCTAAACTCATTTCTTTTCCATCAGTATTTAATTGATCTTTTTTCACTGTAGCTAAAACATCCGCAGCCTGGTTTCCGCCCATGACAGAAATTCGTGCATTTGGCCACATCCATAAAAATCGTGGCTGGTATGCGCGACCCGCCATAGCATAATTCCCTGCCCCAAAGCTACCGCCAATAATTACGGTTAATTTTGGTACGTTGGCAGACGCCACAGCCTGAACCAATTTGGCACCATCCTTAGCGATACCACCTTGTTCCGCTTTGGTGCCCACCATAAAGCCTGTAATATTTTGAAGGAATAAAATGGGTAATTTTCTTTGGCAGCATAATTCAACAAAATGGGCACCTTTGATGGCCGGTTCACTAAATAACACCCCATTGTTGGCGATGATACCGATTGATTCCCCTTCAATCTTTGCAAAACCCGTTACCAATGTTTTGCCATAATCTGATTTGAATTCTTGAAATTCAGATCTATCCACAATTCGGGCAATAATTTCTTTTACATCAAAAGCTGTTCTGTAATCTTTAGATACAATTCCCAAAATTTCTTCTGGGTCATATTTCGGTGGTTTAAATTCAATTGATTCAGTGGTTGTATTGGGAAAATGATCAATAATATTTCGAAGAATCTCTATTGCTTCATGATCATCCTTAGCAAAGTGATCTGCCACACCGCTAATTTGTGTATGCATTTTTGCACCACCCAGTTCTTCTGCTGTTGCAACTTCTCCAATGGCCGCTTTAACGAGGGGTGGACCACCTAAAAAGATGGTACCGGTTTTGTTTACAATAATTGCTTCGTCGCTCATGGCCGGAACGTATGCGCCACCAGCAGTGCAAGATCCCATTACGGCTGCAATTTGGGGGATTCCTTTGGCACTCATTTGTGCTTGATTATAAAAAATCCGACCAAAATGATCTTTATCAGGGAATACTTCGTCCTGTTTTGATAAAAATGCACCACCACTATCGACGAGATAAATACACGGGAGGTGGTTTTCTAAGGCAATCTCTTGGGCACGTAAATGTTTTTTTACTGTAAGGGGATAGTAAGTACCTCCTTTGACTGTTGCGTCATTTGCCACCACAACACATTGACGGCCGTGAATAGTAATAATACCGGTAATGATCCCAGCTGCGGGAACAAAATCGTCATATACTTTATACCCGGCAAAGGGTGATAATTCTAAAAATTGTGATGTAGGATCTCTCAAGGCGTCAATCCGTTCTCTTGCCGTCATTTTACCACGGGATTGATGTTTTTCTACCCGTTTGGGCGGGCCCATTTGTTTGATGGTATTTAACTTGGATTCAAGATCCTTAGCTAAGGATGAATGATGTGAAAAATTAGATTGATATTTTTCCGAATCAGGTTTGATATGTGTTTTTATAAATGTCATGTTTTATGATTGTATGATGGATTGAATATATGTTCCGGCTAATTTCAATTTATCAATATTGATGCCAGTATCAAACCCTTGTTCATGACAAATTCTAACCACAGTTTCGGTCGAAATATTACCTTTGGCTCCAGGGGCATATGGGCAACCACCTATGCCACCTGTGCTTGAATCTATAGCTCGAATCCCCACACCGAGGCCAATGGTAATATTTTCAGCGGCCATTTTATACGTGTCATGCATATGGAGTGCAAATAATTCTACTGGCCAGTTATCTAAAATAATATTCAGTAAATATTCTACATCATCAGGTGTCGCCTTTCCAACCGTATCGCCTAATGAAATTTCATGAATGCCTAAGTCAATGAGGTCTTGTATTACCTTGATTACAGCCTCAGCGCCAATATCGCCTTCGTAAGGGCATACCCAGCAGGTAGAAATATATGCACGGACACGAAGATTGGTTTCTTTCCATAGAGGGTGCATGTCTTCGAATCTTTCAAAATTCCCTTTGATGGAGGCATTTGTATTTTTTTGAGAAAATGTTTCACTGGCTGCGGTGAAAATAGCCACAGATTGGTATTGATTATCAATGGCAGTTTCAAGACCAGTTTTATTCGGAACTAAAGCAGTATATATCGTGTCGTCATCTCGTTTTATTAAAGCTGAGACTTCTTTGGCATCAGCCAATTGAGGCACCCATTTTGGAGACACGAAACTGGTCACTTCAATTTCAGGGCAACCCGCCTCGGTTAATAGATCGATATAGGTTTTTTTATTTTCGGTTGAAATGGGTTGAGAAATACTCTGTAGACCATCTCGAGGGCCAACCTCCACAATTCTAACGGGTTCAATCATTTGATGCGAAGCTTATTTATCAATCGTTTCTGCCCAATTGGGTTTCCGTTTTTCTATAAATGCGGCCAATCCTTCTTGCCCTTCTTTGCTGGCACGTAATTCTGCGATTTGTTTGGCACCATTTGTGCCTTTCATATCGTTACAATATGATTTGAAGGTCGCAATAGCATTGGGTCCTGCTGCGAGTATCTGATTGACTTTTTTCATGACAGCGGTTTCAATGGAATCAGCGGAAGCAATTTCATGAATGAGTCCGATACGTAATGCCTGTTTTGTATCGATAAGTTCACCGGTAATGCCCAGTGCTTTAAAATGGGTTAGGCCTATTTTCTTTACACAAAAAGGTCCAATGACGGCAGGATTGATGCCCAGCTTCACCTCGCTTAAAGAAAACTTCGTATTTATTTCGGCAATGGAAATATCGGCTAATGTTAAAAATCCGAACCCACCACCAATTGCATATCCATGTGCTTTGGCAATAATTGGTTTCGAACAATCTTCCATTGCTTTATACATTTGGTATAAATAAGTGCCCTGGCGTTCGTTTTCTTCTAACCCTAATTCTCCTGACTTTTTCATATATGCCAGATCTGCGCCTGCAGAAAAAGCTTTACCGTTTCCCTCAAGAACGATTACGCGTACGGTTTCATCGTTGGTAATGGTATTAAATACATCAGTGACTTCTGAAATCATTCCCGCGCTAAGTGCGTTGAGTACTTCGGGCCTGTTAAAAGCAATTCGAACAAGGGCATTATTTTGGGTGATTTGAATGATATTATTTGTCATTTCTATTAATCCCTTCATTGGGAATCAGGGTTTGATGGTCGTAATTTTGCATTTCTATTATCACTATTACAAGGGAATTTATGTCCGGACATAGCAAATGGGCGACGATCAAACGTAAAAAAGCAGCTACCGATGCGAAACGGGGTAAAATATTTACGAAACTCATTAAAGAATTAATGATTGCCGCACGAGATGGCGGCGGGGACCCTGAAACAAATCCACGCCTTCGCCAAGCCGTATCCACTGCAAAAACGGCCAATATGCCAAACGACAATATTAAACGGGCTATTCAAAAAGGAACAGGAGAATTAGAAGGTGTTTCGTATGAGGAGTTTACATATGAAGGATACGGCCCTGGGGGCGTCGCGCTATATATGGAAGTGCTGACCGATAATAAACAAAGAACTGTGGCAGATATACGTCACGCCATGAATAAGCACGGCGGCAATTTAGGCGAGAATGGATCCGTGGCATGGATGTTTGAACAACTGGGACAAATATTGATATCTGCGAATGGACATAATGAAGATACTGTATTTGAGGAAGCTTTAGAAGCGGGTGCGGATGATTTTAGTAGTACAGACGGAGAATTTATTATTACAACAACGCCGTCAGAAACAGTAAATGTATCCGAATCCCTGTCGAAAAAAGGATATGACATCACGTCTTCCGCCGTGGAAATGGTACCTAAAACCACTACAAAAGTTGAGGGAAATGACGTTAAAAGACTTATGATATTAATGGAAGCATTAGAAGATAACGATGATATTCAAAATTTATATTCAAACCTCGATGTGGATGAGGAAGATATATAGTTTATAAGTGATATTGAATTTCGGTGGAAAAAATAAAAAGAGTGATTGGGGTAGACCCAGGATTGAGTATAACTGGTTTTGGAATATTGGATTACAAAGGTGGACAGATTCGCACGGTTGCTTTTGGAACGATTAAACCGCCTGTAAAAGAATCACTGGCGAACCGGTTAGAATATTTAAATAGTCATATGACGGAATTATTAGAAAAATTTGAACCCAATGATTTTGCGATTGAAGACACTTTCTTCAGCCAAAACGTTAAGTCTGCATTATTGCTAGGTCAGGCTCGTGGCGTTTTGTTATTAGCAGCAGCTTCAAAAGGGATCCCAACCATGGATTATTCACCTCGAAAAGTAAAGCAGTCAGTTGTGGGAAATGGTGCTGCTGATAAAAAACAAGTTCAGTATATGGTGCAACAAATATTAGAAATGAAAGAACCGCCAAAGCCATTAGACGTTTCGGATGCACTGGCGATAGGACTCTGTCACATTAACCAGAATAAATATATATGAGTTTAATTGATTCAATTCATGGAAAATTATTTTCCAAACACCCGACTGAAGCGATTATTGACCTGGGTGGATTACGGTATCGTATTTGTATCTCCATTTCAGCGTATGAAAGTTTGCCCTCAAAAGGTGAGCCAGTGGAATTGCTGACCCATTTACATGTAAAGGAAGATATCTTGGATTTATATGGATTTAAAGATCATGACGAACGTTCTTTATTCATGAATCTGAATACAATTAGTGGTATCGGCCCTCGATCAGCTATGAATATTCTATCTGGAACAAAACCAAATGAATTTAAAAGCCGGATAGTTGCCGGCGATGTAAAATCCTTGACAGTTATACCTGGAATTGGCACAAAAACCGCGAAGCGCATTATTGTGGAATTGAAAGAAAAATTTGCATCAGATTTGGATGGAAAAGACGATTTGGGATTTAGTGATGAGGAGGGTAGTCCTTCCACAAGAGACGCTGTGAATGCGCTCTTATCTTTGGGGTACAAACAGTCCCATGTAAATAAGACAATGAAAGATTTAGAAATTTCTGGAGAATTATCCGGGGATTTGGAAGAAATTATTCGAAAAGCATTGGCAAAAATGATTTAGAAGGAAAGTATGCAAGTTGCAAAACAAATCAATAGTTTGGGCACCGAAACGGCATTTGCTGTGTCGGTCCAAGCAGGGAAGTGGGCGGAAAAGGGACATAAGGTATATCCATTCCATCTTGGAGACATAAACCTGGCGACACCAGACAATATTGTAGATGCCACGCTAAAGGCCATCCGAGACGGAAAAACGGGCTATTGCCCTGCCAATGGTATTTTGCCATTACGGGAAGCGCTGTCTCAAGATGTAGGTGTCAAGCGCGGTGTAACTTATGGTCCAGAGAATGTTTCTATCCAACCTGGTGGAAAGCCAACCATTGGAAAATTTATTGCAGCCATTATGAATCCTGGTGATGAAGTATTGTACCCCAACCCCGGTTATCCCATTTATGAATCTCAAATTGAATATCAGGGAGGCAATGCTATCCCCTATAGTTATATACAAACTCAAGATGGATTCAATATTGATATGGATCGATTAACATCTTCCATTACAGACAAAACAGTCGCTTTGATATATAATAATTATCAGAATCCCATTACAGCTGAATCATCTCAGGAAGAGATGGAGGCAATTGCTGAACTGGCGATTAAGCATGATTTGTGGGTATTGGCAGACGATGCATATTATGAAATGATTTATGAAGGTAATGCCCGTTCTATTGTTGCGATTCCGGGTATGCAGGAACGTACCATCATTTTATATACTTTTTCAAAAAAGTTTGCTATGACTGGATGGCGTGTGGGTGGAGCGATAGGACCAGAAAAGATCATTAATATTATATCTAAACTGAATGTGAATGCAGAATCTTGTACAACTCATTTTATTCAACATGCCATGGTTGAAGCGCTCAAAGGACCCTCAACGGGAACTGATAAAATATTAGCTACATTAAAGGAAAGACGTGATGCGGCAGTTGCTGGATTAAATGCCATTAACGGTATTCAAATCCCTACACCACGAAGTACATTTTATTTATTCCCGAATGTAAATGCTATCATGGAAAGGAAAGGGTTTCATCGATTAGATCAGCTACAAGTGGGATCCCTCGAAAATACAAATGTATCCTTTTGTACACGGGAACATTTTGGTCGACCATCCTCAGATGAAACTGATTTTTTCATTCGGTTCGCTTATTCGGGAATCTCTACCGATGATATCAACGATGGAATGGCAAAACTAAAAGTGTATTTTGAAACATCATGAAGCAAACGCCCTTGATTGAAAAGCATCAAGTATTGGGTGCCAAAATGGTAGGTTTTGCCGGATTCGAAATGCCGATCCAATATTCTGGAATCTTCAAAGAGCATGAGGCTGTAAGGAAATCTGCTGGAATGTTTGATGTAAGTCACATGGGTGAATTCATTGTAAGGGGAGATGGTGCAGCGGAATTTTTAAATTTTGTTATGATTAATGACGTGACTTCCCTCCATCCTTGGCAGGCTCAATATTCCGTCATGTGTTTTGAAGATGGGGGCATTATTGATGATGTACTTATTTATCGATTTCCCGACCATTTTATGGTGGTGGTGAATGCGGGAAATATAGAGAAAGACTTAGACTGGCTCATGGTGCATAAGCCGGAAAACGTAGATATTCTGGACATGAGTGAGGGCACGGGGTTATTGGCCATTCAAGGACCAAAGTCTCGGGAGATTCTCAACAAAATAACAAATATTGATTTAGATGAAATTGATTTTTACTGGTTTACAGTCGGAGATATTGACGGCAGTTCGGCCACCATCGCGCGTACGGGATATACGGGTGAGCTGGGATTTGAAATTTACGCAGATAATAAAAATATTATTCATATCTGGGATTCAGTTCTCTCCGCTGGGAATGGTGTTGTTTCTCCGGTTGGCCTGGGCTGCAGAGATACACTTCGAATGGAAATGAAATATGCCTTATACGGAAACGATATTGATGAAACAACCAATCCAATTGAAGCAGGATTGAGTTGGATTACCAAACTCAATAAAAATAATTTTATCGGAAAAAATGCGTTGATAAAGGCCAAATCGAACCAAACCCGTCGCTTAATTTGTTTTGAAATGATAGATCGGGGAATTCCAAGAAAAGGATACCCCATTAAACATGAGGGAATTTTGGTTGGTGAAGTAACCAGCGGTACTCAATCGCCATCATTAAATCAAGGTATTGGGATAGGGTTTGTGACCATGCCATACGATAAATTCGGAACGAATCTAACAGTGGAAATTCGAGGAAAAGACATGAAATGTAAAATCGCGAAACAGCCTTTATATAAGGAAGGAACCATAGATACTTAAAGTATAACATTATGAGTGATATTTCAAAAAAAACTGTACTGGTAACCGGAGGATCTGGATTCATTGGTTCCCAATTAGTTGATCGCTTATTGAATGATGGAAATAGCGTCGTTTGTTTAGATAATTTAAATGATTTCTATAATCCGCGTATTAAAGACTTAAACCGCTCTACTCATTATGACTTTGATCGATATTCTTTTGTGAAAGGTGATATTAGAGATCCGGATCAAATAAACAAAATTTTTAAAGAAAATGATATTGAAGTTGTGATTCATTTGGCAGCCATGGCAGGGGTTCGACCATCCCTTAAAGACCCAAAACTATATACAGATGTAAATATAAATGGCACTCAAAACTTACTTGAGGTAATGAACGATTTCGATGTTCAGAAATTTCTATTTGCTTCCTCCTCCTCCGTATACGGAAATAATAAAAAAGCACCATTTTCCGAGGATGATATAGTAGATTATCAAATTTCACCCTATGGTGCGACCAAAAAGATGGGTGAAATCATGTGTTATACATATCACCACTTGAGTGGAATCCCCACCACAGGATTGCGATTTTTCACTGTGTATGGGCCGAGACAGCGTCCTGAAATGGCTATTCATAAATTCACACGATTAATGAAAAACAATAAACCTATTCCATTTTTTGGTGATGGATCTACCGCTCGTGATTATACGTTTATTGACGACATAATTAATGGTATATTGGCTAGTATGAACAAGGTTGACACGTATGCAATTTATAATCTGGGGAATTCTGAACCGGTAAAGTTGGATGAATTAGTCCATGTCATTGGCGAACAATCCGGACGGGAGCCAATATTAGATCGCCAACCGCTTCCAGAAGGTGATGTAGTGCAAACATATGCGGACGTATCACGCGCTCAGTCCAGATTAGACTATATTCCAAAAGTCAGTATCGACGATGGCATCAGAAAATTTATTGATTGGTTTGAGAAAATGATAATATCACATGGAGAACTGTATTCATGAAAGAAAGACGATTAGAAATACTAGGTATACTTTCCGTAGCCGTTTCGCTTCTTGTCTTTATTAGTCTCCTTGGTTATAGCCCCAACGAAGACCCAGGTATCTCTCCCAATGTGCGGGTGGAAAACCCCATGGGAATATTGGGTGTTTGGATTGCTTATTTTTTTATCAAACTGACTTTTGGATACAGTTCATTTATTTTTCCCTTATTGGCAATTTCATGGGGGATATGGTTTTTCACCCATAAAGAATTTGAGGCGATTAACCGTCTTTCTGGCTATTTATTGGGTGTGGTTGTATTGTTGTCGGTTACCATGGGCGCGGCACAAATATTCCGGTATGGATTTGATGATACTGCCTTTCGATTTAGTGGGTTAATTGGCGGACTTATTTCATTATTTATTTATGATTTTGTTGGTGGTATCGGAATTGTAATTGTTCTGGTGTCGCTTTGGCTCGTTCTTGCCCGTGGTTATTTTGGATTTAGTTATTATGAAACTATCAAAACATATTGGGACCGGATTCAAAAGAAGAAAAATGATCAAATCCATGTGACGGAACAAGCATCAATAGAAGATGAAAAACGGCGTCATACACAAAGTCTTATTTCAAAGATTGATAAACAGCGTCAGCGTGACGAAGATTTAAATGGGCCTGATGACCCAGTTTCAGAAGAAAAAGAGGTATTAGATATCCCTGAAATTGTTGATGAAACTAGTCCAACAGAAGAAGATTCACCTGAAAACTTTGAAGAAATTCCGATTGAACCAGATAAACCTGCTGATGAAGTCCATTCGGTTGAAGATGAAACCACTGAGGAGGCAGTGGCAGAGAATACGACTGAATCTCCTGATGTTGAGAATGCGGAGAATCTAGAAGTTGGAGAAATAGTTGAAGAATCTGAGGTGGACATAGATTCGGTTCAAGAGCGGAAATCACCCAAGAAAGCCTACCAACTTCCTTCTGCAGAAATATTAACCAGTCCGGTTAATATTCAAGGTGGTATGAGTCGTGATGAATTGGTAGAGCGGGCAAATTTTCTTCAACAGTCATTGGAAACATTTGGTGTTGTTGGTAAAGTTGTAAATGTTAGCCCGGGGCCGGTCATTACGCTTTTTGAAGTGGAACCGGCAGAAGGCGTTCGTGTTAATAAATTTGTGGCATTATCTGATGATTTAGCGAGAGTAATGGAAGCGAGCCGTGTTCGTGTTATTGCCCCCATACCAGGGAAATCATCTGTTGGAATAGAGATTCCAAACCGCAACCCGGATATGGTTTATTTCAAATCCGTAATCAACTCGGAAAAATTTACGGGCGCAGAATCAATGTTAACCATTGCTGTTGGAAAAACAACTACTGGTGAAATTGCGACACTTGATTTAGCAAAAATGCCCCATTTGCTCATTGCGGGTACCACCGGCTCTGGTAAATCTGTTTGTATGAATACGATCTTGGCGAGTCTACTGTATCAAGCAACACCCGATGAAGTGAAATTTGTTATCATTGATCCTAAAAAAGTAGAAATGACCTTATATCGTGAATTAGCAGATTATCACTTGCTTAAAATAGAAGATATCGGAGAGCCGATCGTTACAACACCAGATAATGCCACATTGGCGCTTCGAGCCGTTGAAAAAGAGATGGGTCGTCGTTATGATGTGTTGGCAGACAATGTGGTTCGAAATATCGATGAGTATAATAAAAAAATGCGTGATAAAGGTGAGGATATAATGCCATTCATTGTAGTCCTCATAGACGAATTGGCCGATTTGATGATGCTTAATGCCAAAGAGGTAGAGGCACCCATTGCGCGGCTGGCTCAGCTGGCTAGAGCTGTAGGGATTCACCTTGTGGTGGCAACTCAACGGCCATCTGTAGATGTTATTACAGGTATTATTAAGGCCAATTTTCCATCTCGTATTGCATTCCAGGTCGCCACAAAAATTGATTCACGAACCATTATTGATGGCCCCGGCGCGGAAAAGCTCATTGGTCGTGGAGATTTATTGTATTTAGGAAGTGGTTCATCTGAACCCACACGTCTACATAATGCTTTTTTGAGTTTAGAGGAAGTTGAAGCGCTCATGAACCATGTAACGGGGCAACCAAAACCAGAGGAACTTGTTTTGTCTAGTCCTCGAGAAACAATGGGTGCTGCTGGATTGGTTGGCGACACTGAAGGTGGATTTGATGAATTATTTGACGAAGCAGTTCGATTGGTCGTCATGCATCAGCAGGGATCTATTTCTCTTATTCAGCGTCGACTAAAGGTGGGATATTCTCGAGCAGCACGGCTCATTGACGAAATGGAACAGGCGGGTATTGTGGGTTCTTTTACGGGCAGTAAAGCCCGCGAAGTATTGGTAGATGATTCCTATCTTGATTCACTCGACTAATTAAATAATGCACAACCCATTGATTTATATTATCCTGTTTACAGCAGGAATATGGTCCCAACCTAACCCATGGAAAGAAAAATTCATTTCAGCCATGAATGACCCAAAAGGTGTGTCGATTACGGTGGAAATTGAGCAGAAACAATTTGACATCAATTCGGTTGAACAGGGCACAATTGAAATAGTAAAAAAGGATCATTATCTTCTGGATACCACGTCTGAAACCGTGGTCGTAACTGGAGATACAATTCGAACTTGGAATAAAAAATCAAATCAACTCATTATTGACCAAACTATCAAAGATGATTTCAGTATTTTTAATTTACTGACAGGGCGGTTTGATTCCATTGCATTAAGTAAACCAATTGAAAAAGCGCACCAAGTTTCTATGTACTTAGACATTCCAACTATGGGATATGAAGGAAAAATAATAATCAAAAAAAATGGACAGCCAATAGAATTGAAGATAAAATATGGTCCCAATCAATATGTGACAATGAAAGTGCTTACTTTTTCTCATGGCAAACTGTCACTATTCCCTGCATTCGATCCGTCTGAAGCTGAGGTGATTGATCTCCGTGAATAAGTGGTTAAAATTTATATTGAGTCTGGTGATAAGCGCATTAGGGCTTTATTACGCATTTGGACAGGTAAATTTTGATGAATTATGGTTTCATTTAAAATCGGTTAATATTTATTGGATGTCCTTAGCCACACTACTTTTGGTATTTTCAGTTGCAATTAGAGCTGAAAGGTGGCAAATGTTATTGGAACCGATTGAAAACATTCGTTTTCATCCGCTTTTTGGTGCCACCATGGTGGGATATTTTGGTAATGCAATATTACCTTTTCGATTAGGTGAATTGTTGCGAGCCTATACAATTTCCGAAGATAATCGGGTGGAAACTTCTGCAGCTTTTGGGACGATAATACTTGAAAGAATTTTAGATTTACTCGGTTTGGTAGTTACCATTATCCTATTCGGATGGTTCTTCCCATTTGATTCGGGAGGCCGTACTATTATGATAGGTGTGGTTGTCATGACATTGCTTGGGTTCGGGTTCATTATAGTTTTGGGAAGCACCCGTTCTCATTTAATGGATCGTATAGAAAAATGGGCAATTTTCGAAAAACCATTTGCCCATCGATTATTGACCATTATGAATAGTTTGTTGGATGGATTGACCTCCATTCGTGCCACTAAACATGTAGGGCAGATTGTAATTCATACCATATTTTTATGGGTTGTGTATTATTCAATTACTTATACCGTTATTTTGGCCTCAGGGATTAGTTTATCTTGGATTGAAGTGGGTGTGGTACTGATTTCAACTTCTTTGGCTGTGGCGATTCCAGCCGCACCTGGTGCAGTAGGCACATATCACGCAGCAGCGGTATATGTATTAACGGCACTATTTTTCGTTGGTTCAGCGGAATCCCAAGCATTTGCAATTCTTTTACATGCAGTTGGGTTTATTCCATTAATCATTATTGGATTTGTATATTTCTTAAAGAGTTCAGTTCATATTAGAGATATTTCTAACCAGCATATAGTCGAATGAAAAAATACGATACAATATTTCTTGATCGTGATGGCACACTAAACCCTGACCCAGGATATATTAATGATCTCTCTCAATTTGATTTTTATGAATTTGCGTTTGAAGGGCTCCAATTATTAAGTGATAATGGCCATCGTTTTTGCATTATCACCAATCAATCTGGCATTAGTCGGGGCATAGTTGATGTGGATAAATTGAGCGAAATTCACGACTATATTTTGAATTCGTTCCATAAAAACAAATTGGATTTATTGGGAATTTATTATTGCCCCGATCATCCGGATAAAGCGTCAAATAACCGAAAGCCCGGTAGTGGAATGTTTTTGGAAGCAAGTCAAGATCATAATATCGAAACCAGCAAATGTTTGATGATAGGGGATGCTTTATCTGATATTCAAGCTGGTGTAAATTTGGGAATGGATACGATGCTATTATTGTCTGGAAAAGGGTTGCAAACTTCGGAAAAATTGGGAACACTTCGCCCCACCTTTATTGCTGAAGATTTATTGGATGGTGCAAAATTGTTATTGGAGCAGCCATCCTCATGAAAATAGCCGTTTTATATGGGGGAAATTCTGCTGAAAGAGAAGTGTCAATATCCTCAGGGAAAGCGGTCATAAAGGCGTGTAAAGAATTAGGCCACGAAGTGATTGCGTTGGATCCAATCAATGGTATGTCGAATTTGGTGACTGATTTATTATCTGTAGATATGGTATTCAATGGCCTCCATGGTGGAGATGGAGAAAACGGCGTTATTCCAGGATTTCTTCAATCTTTGGGTGTAAAATATACGGGATCTGGAAATGAAGCATCGGCCATTTGCATGGATAAGCAGGTAAGCAAAGCGTTGGTCCATCGAAAAAGAATTGATACGCCCAGTTGGTTGGTTGTGAATACAAATGATTCTGTACCAACAAATCATGATATAGATTATCCTTTAATTGTAAAGCCAAATGATCAAGGTAGTACAATTGGGTTAACGGTGGTAAAAAATGAATCTGAATTAAAACCTGCCGTATCTTTTGCGCGGCAATATGCTAAAACTGTATTAATAGAAAAATATATTCCCGGACGAGAAGTTACTGTCGCAGTCATTGGTGAAGTACCATTCCCAATTGTCGAAATTGTTCCCAATCATGATTTATATGATTATGAATGTAAATATACCAAAGGGATGACCAATTATTATTGCCCAGCGGAATTGGATAAATCGCTGGTTAAATCTATTCAAAATACAGCCGTAACCATTCATAAACTATTGGGTTGCCGGCATTATTCTAGAGTGGATTTTAGATTGGATGAAAATGAAAAATTCTGGTTTTTAGAAGTGAATACACTGCCGGGAATGACGGAAACAAGTTTGGTGCCAAAGTCGGCTACTGCGGCTGGATTAAGTTTTCCTGAGCTGATTCAAAAGATAATTAATGAGGCGATAAATAATTAATGGAACAGTGGATTGCAGTCCGGTCAAAACCACGGGCAGAAAAAGTGGCACTTGATCAACTAGAGAAAAAAGGCATTCAAGCCTATTTGCCACTTGTGCGCCAAAAGCGGAAATGGTCCGATCGTTTAAAATGGGTGGAATTGCCATTATTTCCAGGATATTTATTTGCAAAAGTGGCATTAAAAAATTCAATTTTTGTATTAGAAACCTATGGTGTAAGTACGGTGATAAAATTTGGTGGTGAAGTTGCAGTTGTACAAGAAAGTGTGGTTAAATCCATCCGTTTGGCTTTAGAGGGTGGTTATGAGTTAGAACCTACAGAATATTTTATAAAAGGTGACAAAGTTGAGGTCATTGAAGGGCCAATGAAAGGAATGAAAGGCATTGTTTCTAATATAAAAGGTAAAGAAAAATTGGTGATCAAAATTGATGCATTGCAGCAGGCCATTGCGGTGTATATTGAAACTAAATATTTAAAATCGATCGGAAAAAAAAGTGCTCCGATTATATAATTCACTTTCACGAAAAAAAGAAGAGTTTATTCCGATAATTGACGGAAAAATTAATTTATATACTTGTGGTCCAACCGTTTATGATGTAGCGCATATCGGGAATTTTCGCACGTTCCTTTTTGAGGACTTTTTAAAACGGGTTTTGATCGCGCGAGGGTTTGATGTATACCATGTGATGAATATCACCGATGTGGATGATAAAACAATTCAAAAAGCATTGGCAGAGGGGAAGTCTCTTTCAGATATAACTGAGTACTATACTAATCTATTTATGAAAGATTTGTCAATCTTGAAAATAATACCAGCGGATGTGTATCCTGCGGCCACAGAACATGTGGATGGAATGATTCAAATGATTCAACAATTAATTGAGAAAAACCATGCTTACTTAGCTCAAGATGGTTCTGTATATTTTTCTATTAAATCGTTTAAAGATTACGGATCTCTGACCAATATAAAAATGTCAGAAATGCAACATTCAGATCGGGTATCATCAGATGAATACAGTTTAGATAATCCGCAAGATTTTGCCTTATGGAAAGCATATAAAGATGAAGATGGTGATGTATGCTGGGAATCGCCTTGGGGGAAAGGTCGACCTGGCTGGCATATGGAATGTTCGGCGATGAGTATAGAATATTTGGGAAATCATTTTGACATTCATTGTGGCGGGGTGGATAATAAATTTCCCCATCATGAAAATGAAATTGCCCAATCGGTTTGTGCTAAGGATACTCCATTTGTTAATTATTGGCTACATTCAGAATTTTTATTAGTTGATGGTGGAAAGATGAGTAAATCTATTGGGAATTATTATTGTGTCTCTGATTTGATAGAAAAAGGGATGATGCCTGAGGAAATTCGCTATATTTTACTCAGTGCTCACTATCGGACAAAAGTAAATTTTACCATAGAAAAACAACACGAGGCTAAAAAAGGAATTCAAAGAATAATAGAATTGCGTGCTCGATTGAATGAAATAAATGATAATATGGACAATGATTTACCCCTCGAAGCTGAGGCATTTAACAATGCTTTAGATGACGATTTGGATTCACCAAAAGCATTGGGCATATTTTTCGAATGGGTTCGAAGCGTTAATAGCGCTTTGGATAAAAAAACTATTTCGGATAAGCAATCATCGCAGGGATTAAACTTTATCACATATTTTGATTCTATTTACAGTATTCTACCCGCGAGTGATTCCGTACCTCAATCGGTAATCGATTTGGCAAATGAACGAGAGATAACGCGTCAAAATAAAGAGTGGGGAAAGGCCGATATTTTAAGAGAGGAAATATTGAAAAAAGGGTGGATTGTAAAGGATACCATTGACGGGCCCAAGTTCTCTCGAATATAACATTTAATTTCTTTATTACATTTTATTCAAAAATAATTGTTATTGATAAAATAATAGTCTAATTTACAAGGCTTTTCTCGGCTATCGAACGGCAAAGTGCTTACAATAACTATGCCATTCGTATTGATAATTGACGATAAAACGATCCGAGCAGCGGGTCGAATCAGGAAGCTTAGGCAAAGTTATTTTTGTTTAAGCTCCGACTTGCCGGTGTAGCTCAGTTGGTAGAGCAGCTGATTTGTAATCAGCAGGTCGGGGGTTCGAATCCCTTCGCCGGCTCATTTAGCGCCGATGGGAAAATAGTAAGAAGCTCTTTGCAAGGTAAAGTGACAATGAGAGGGGAGATGGCCGAGTGGTTAAAGGCAGCAGACTGTAAATCTGCCGACGAATGTCTACGGAGGTTCGAATCCTTCTCTCCCCACGCTGCGGGTGTAGTTCAACGGTAGAACCCCAGCCTTCCAAGCTGGTGACGTGAGTTCGAGTCTCATCACCCGCTCGAAGTGCCTACGTAGCTCAGTGGTAGAGCACTTCCTTGGTAAGGAAGAGGTCGCCGGTTCAATCCCGGCCGTAGGCTCTCTTTCAATTAAGGAATAAATTAGTTCAGGAGGATTAATAAAAAAATGTCAAAACAAAAATTTGAACGCAGTAAACCCCATTTAAACATTGGGACAATCGGTCATGTAGACCATGGTAAAACAACGCTGACAGCGGCAATAACAATGACGCAAGCAGCTAAGGGTTTGAGTGAGACCCGTTCTTTCGATAGTATCGATAATGCTCCGGAAGAAAGAGAGCGTGGTATAACGATTCAGACCGCTCACGTAGAGTATGAAACGGCGAATCGTCACTATGCCCACGTAGATTGTCCGGGGCACGCAGATTATATTAAGAATATGATTACAGGTGCCGCTCAGATGGATGGTGGTATTTTAGTGGTATCTGCAGCAGACGGCCCCATGCCTCAAACGCGCGAGCATGTACTTTTGGCTCGTCAGGTTAATGTGCCCTCCATTGTTGTTTTTATGAATAAAACAGACCAAGTAGATGACGAAGAGTTAATCGAGCTGGTTGAGATGGAGTTGAGAGATTTGTTGAATGAGTATGATTTTCCTGGTGATGATATTCCAATCATTAAAGGAAGTGCATTAAATGCACTGAATAATGTAGATGATGAAGCCGCCACAGCTTGTATTGCAGAGTTGATGGAAGCTTGTGATAGTTTTATCCCTGAGCCAGAGCGTGATATTGATAAGCCGTTCTTAATGCCTGTAGAAGATGTGTTTTCAATAACAGGTCGAGGTACAGTAGGTACAGGTCGTATAGAAAGTGGTATTATTAAAGTAGGTGATGAAGTTGAAATGATCGGGATGGGAGATACTCGCAAGACCACAGTTACCGGTGTAGAAATGTTTAGAAAGCTACTGGATGAAGGCCGAGCTGGAGATAATGCCGGATTGTTGCTTCGTGGTGTAGATAAAGAGTCTCTTTCCCGTGGAATGGTATTGGCCAAACCGGGTTCAATAACACCGCATACAAATTTTAAAGCCAGTGTATATGTGCTTAAGAAAGATGAAGGTGGCCGTCATACGCCATTTTTCAATGGATATCGTCCCCAGTTTTACTTCCGGACCACAGATGTAACGGGTGTGGCAACATTGCCCGCAGGAACAGAGATGGTGATGCCGGGAGATAATGTGGAGTTGGATGTAGAGCTGATTACCCCAATAGCCATGGATAAGGAATTGCGATTTGCAATTCGTGAGGGTGGACATACGGTTGGCGCTGGTGTGGTTACTGAGATTAAAGAATAGG
>Ga0233434_1000279_pt1 | contig 61864 bp, 58 predicted proteins | sample SI_122_August201_4_FD_182738 | JGI IMG/M metagenome (GOLD analysis project Ga0233434, IMG submission 182738) | Seawater microbial communities from Saanich Inlet, British Columbia, Canada - SI_122_August2016_120_MG | ecosystem: Environmental > Aquatic > Marine > Inlet | place: Canada: British...
TGAGAGATGATTTATGTCTGAATTAAGAGATGTCGTAATTGTTTCTGCCAAGCGTACACCCGTAGGCGCATTCCAAGGCTCATTGTCATCTATTGCAGCGCCACAACTGGGAGCTACGGCAATCAAAGCTGTTCTGGACGAAACAAAAATTGATATAGATTCTATTGATGAGGTAATCATGGGGAATGTCCTTTCTGCTGGGCAAGGTCAAGCACCCGCAAGACAAGCGGCATTGGGTGCTGGGTTACCTGATTCTGTTGAATGTTTGACCATTAATAAAATGTGTGGCTCCGGATTGAAAGCGGTCATGCTGGCAACGCAAGCTATTCAGACAGGCGATGCGGATATTATTATCGCCGGCGGTATGGAAAACATGACTCAGGCACCATATTTATTGCCGAAGGGTCGAGAAGGTCATCGATTGGGGCATGGTCAAGTTCTTGATTCTATGATTAAGGATGGTCTCTGGGATGCATACAACGATAAGCATATGGGAAATTGTGCTGAATTGTGTGCCAGTGAAAAGAATTACAGTCGGGAAGATCAGGATGCATTTGCCAAAATATCCTATACTCGCGCGCAATCTGCCTTGGAAAATGGCTCTTTTTCTGATGAAATAGTTTCTGTCCCTGTACCTCAGCGTAAGGGAGAACCAATCATAGTAGATGCTGACGAAGAACCGAGTCGCGCCAATTTTGAAAAGATGGAATTCCTTAGACCTGCTTTCGAAAAAGACGGGACCATCACCGCGGCCAACGCATCCAAGATTAATGATGGTGCTGCTGCTATTTTGATTATGTCGGGGGAAAAAGCGAAAGAATTGGAGTTAACTCCTTTGGCTGTTATTGGTGCGCAAGCGTCTGCAGCCCATGCGCCGGAATGGTTTACCACTGCCCCCAGCAAAGCTATTTCAAAAGTATTAGAAAAAGCGGGTATAAAAGCGGAAGCAATAGATTTATGGGAAATCAATGAAGCATTTGCTCCCGTAGCCATGGCGGCCATGGATGATTTTAATTTAAGCCACGATAAAGTGAACGTAAATGGGGGTGCCATCGCCATTGGTCATCCAATAGGCGGAAGTGGTGCACGCATTTTGACTACTTTAATTCATGCGATGAAAATTAGGGGAGCACATACAGGTTTGGCCACCTTGTGTATTGGTGGTGGGGAAGCTTCTGCCTTAATTCTTACGAGATAAAATATGGATTTTAATTTAACAGAAGAACAAGAGCTGATCCAAAAAACGGCACGAGAATTTGCCTTAGATCATTTACGTCCTGGCGTCATTGAACGGGATGAAATAGCTGAATTCCCCGCCGAACAAATAAAGATAATGGGCGAACTCGGATTTATGGGCATGATGATCCCAGAGGAATATGGTGGGGCAGGATTGGATACAGTTTCATATTGCTTAGCGATGGAAGAGATATCCAAAGCGGATGCCTCAGCCGCCGTCGTGATGTCTGTGAATAACTCCCTCGTTTGCCAACTTTTATATAAATATGCCAATGAAGAACAAAAACAGAAATATTTAACGAAATTAGCCAGCGGCGAATTACTGGGTGCTTTTTCACTGTCGGAGCCTCAATCCGGTTCGGATGCCAGTAATATGCGAACATTTGCCGAACGAAATGGTGATAATTATATCGTTAATGGAACTAAGAACTGGGTAACGAATGGAATTAGTTCAGATATTGTAATTCTTATGTGTATGACAGAAAAAAATGTGGGCTACAAGGGGATTTCCACTTTTATTGTTGAAAAAAGTAATGGAGGGTTTTCCACAGGAAAAAAAGAAGATAAGCTTGGGATTCGCGGTTCTGATACCTGTGAATTATATTTTGATGATTGCAAGGTACCCATCGAAAATCGATTGGGAGATGATGGGGAAGGATTTAAAATCGCTTTAGGTACTTTGGATGGTGGCAGGGTTGGTATAGCCACCCAAGCATTGGGCATTGCAGCTGAATCGTTGGCTCGATCAATTGAATATGCGAAGGAACGCAAACAGTTTGGTAAAAAGATCGGACAATTTGGTGCGATTCAAAGCAAGTTAGCTCAAATGGCGATTCATGTGGATGCAGCCCGTTTATTAATCCACCGTTCAGCAAAGTTAAAGGATGAAGGAAAACCGTTTGGAAAAGAAGCGGCTATGGCAAAAAACTTTGCATCAAAAGTTGCCATGGATGCCTCTACCCAATGTGTTCAAATTTTTGGGGGTACTGGTTATATGAAAGATACAGGTGTAGAGCGTCTCATGCGGGATGCCAAGATAACCCAAATTTATGAGGGAACTTCTGAAATACAGGAAATGGTTATTGCGCGAGCTTTATTAGAAGGAAAATAGTGAACATGACAAAACAAAATATTGACTGGGATGCCTTAGGGTTTGGCGTTTATCCAACCCGTAGTATGTGGCAAAGCACATGTCCCATAAACGGTGATTGGGCCGATGGCAGTTTAATTCCTTATGGAAATATTGAAATTTCACCTGCGGCAGGCGTATTGAATTATGGTCAGGGTGTTTTTGAAGGCATGAAGGCATATCACTCTGCTAAAGATAGAATTGTTCTTTTTCGCCCGAATATGAATGGGAAACGAATTGCTAACTCAAGCCATAGATTATGCATGCCAGAGTTGAAGACAGATTATTTTTTGAATGCGGTTGAGCAAGTTGTTAGTGATAATTCTGATTTTATTCCTCCCTATGGAAAAGGCGGATTATATATTCGTCCGATCGTATGGGGTACATCACCGACATTGGGCGTAGCTCCTGCCAGCAAATATACATTTATGATATATACAGCACCGGTTGGCTCTTACTTTAAAGGGAATATAAAGCCACTAAACTTAATTGCTTCCGATTCCTACCATAGAGCCGCACCTAAGGGGATTGGTAATGTGAAAGCTATCGGTAATTATTCAGCATCTCTTCGACCCGTCATCGAAGCGAAGACACAGGGGTTTGATGAAGTATTATATCTGAAAGCGGATGATGAACGATTGGTGGAAGAAGTGGGTTCAGCCAATATTTTTATGCGAAAGGGGAATCGATTGGTAACACCCAAATTATCTGGTTCAATTCTACCTGGGGTGACGCGTGATTCTATTATTCAATTGGCCCAGGATCGATTGGGACTACAAGTTGAAGAGGGGGAATTGCTTTTGAGTGATGTTTTTTCCGCAGATGAAGTATTCTGCACCGGAACAGCAGTGGTGGTGACACCAGTGGGTCAGGTAACATTTCAAGGTAAAACCCATACAATAAATGATGGGAACATGGGTGAAGCAGCAACGGAATTAAGAAAAACATTATTGGGAATTCAACGAGAAGACATTGATGATCCATATGGTTGGGTTCATGAAGTTAAAACTACATAAGTATATTTTTAATGGGTAAAGAACATCCACGTCGATTGGGACGAAAAGTTGTCCTTGAAGCATTATATGCCTATGAAATATCAGGGGAAGATCGTGCAAAGGTATTAAATGATGCCATACACCGAAAATCCTACGATGATAAAACGAAATTATTTATTGTAGAATTATTTGATGCAGCAATGGATCATAAAGAATGGTGTGAAACAGAAATAAAAACCAGACTTAATAATTGGGAGTTCGATCGCGTTGCCATCTTGGATCGTTTGCTTTTGGTTGAAGCAATGAGTGAAATATATTTTATAGAGGATGTACCCCCAAAAGTTTCTATTTCTGAGGCAATTGAAATTGCCAAACAATACAGTACAGAAGAAAGTCCCGGCTTTGTAAATGGGGTATTAGATAATGTATATAAATCAATGGCAAAAAAAGCCAAGGAAAAAATTCATGATACAAAATTTGATTAAAAAAGTTTTTGGCACCCGTTCGGATCGGGAAATGAAGCAGTTACTGCCATTGGTGGGTGAAGTCAATCAAATGGCCGAAAATCTTGTGTCAAAATCTGATGATGAATTAAGAGAGCGAGCCCAAGAACTAAAAGAAGCCATCTTTGGGGCCAGGAAAAAGGCTGAGGAAAAAGCAGCCAAAGAAATAAATGATAAAGATGAAGCACATAAATTTATCTTATTAGCAGAACATGACAAACTGGAAGAAATCCTGCCGGAAGCATTTGCTATGGTGAAAGAAACGTGTCGGCGAATGTGTGGGACAAGTTGGAAAGTAGTTGGTCGGGAATTGAGTTGGGAAATGGTACCGTTTGATGTTCAAATTATAGGTGGTATCATTCTTCATAGGGGAAATGTTACAGAGATGAAAACCGGTGAAGGAAAAACATTGGTTGCGGCTTTTCCCATTTTCCTCAATGCGCTTACGGGTCGAGGGGTTCATTTAATCACAGTCAATGATTACTTAGCTCAGCGAGATGCGGAATGGATGGGTGAGGTTTATAAACGGCTTGGTTTATCTGTCGGTTTCATTTTAAATAATATGACACCGGACCAAAGACGTGAAAACTACAATCGTGATATTACTTACGGGACCAATAATGAATTTGGATTCGATTATCTCAGGGATAATATGTCTTTGCAGAAAGAAGACCAGGTTCAGCGGGATCACGCCTACGCTATTGTAGATGAAGTAGACTCCGTACTTATTGATGAGGCGCGTACACCGCTGATTATCTCTGGAGCGGTAGATGCACCAGTGGATACATCTTTTAAAGACCTGCGGCCCCTTGTCCAAAATCTGGTTAGACAGCAAAATGCACTAATTTCCAAAATCGTTTCTGAAGGTGAAGCTTTCTTGAAAGAAGAGAAAGATCGGGATGCTGGATATAAATTACTCCAAGCGTTGCGGGGACAGCCCAAACATCCAAAGGTTATGAAAATTTTCCAAGAAGCGGGCACCAAGAAATTAGCACATCAGGTTGAGTCAGAATTTTTACGAGATAAAAAACTCCATGAAGTTGATGATGATTTATTTTTTAGTATTGATGAAAAAACACATGTCATTGATATAACTGAAAAAGGGCGTAATGCATTAGCGCCGGATTCTCCTGAAACGTTTGTCATTCCCGACTTGGGAGAGATGCTACATGATATTGATGAAAATGAATCCTTATCAAAGTTAGAAAAAGATCAGGAAAAAGAAAAAGCGCACCAACTACATGGGGATCGATCTGGACGAATACACAACATGACACAATTGCTTCGTGCTTATACACTTTATGAAAAAGATGTGGAATATGTCGTGCAGGATGGTCGCGTACAAATCGTGGATGAATTTACTGGTCGTATTCTCGCTGGTCGTAGATACAGCGATGGTTTGCATCAAGCATTAGAAGCGAAGGAAAATGTTACAGTTGAAAGGGAGACCCAAACTCTTGCCACCATTACGATCCAAAATTATTTTAGGATGTATGATAAACTGGCCGGCATGACCGGAACTGCTGAAACAGAAGCAGAAGAATTTGGATCCATTTATAACCTAGAAGTTGTTGTAATTCCAACCCATCGCACCATCGTCCGGGATGATCGTGAAGATTTAATATATAAAACAACGAGAGAAAAATATAATGCAGTTGTTGAAGAAATTACATCTTGTCATCACAAAGGGCAGCCATCTCTAGTCGGAACCATTTCTGTAGAAGCATCCGAATTACTTTCTCGTATGTTAAAACGAAAAGGAATTCCCCATAATGTGTTGAATGCAAAACAGCACAAAAGTGAAGCCGAAATTGTGGCGCGTGCAGGACAAAAAGGGGCTGTAACAATTGCCACAAATATGGCAGGTCGTGGTACAGATATTAAATTGGGTGAAGGTGTTCTTGATGCAGGCGGTCTCCATATTATTGGGACAGAGCGCCACGAATCCCGTCGGATTGACCTTCAGCTACGGGGCCGATCCGGCCGACAGGGTGATCCAGGATCCAGCGTATTTTACTTATCATTAGAAGATGATTTGATGCGCCTATTTAATAGTGAACGTATCGCCAGCATTATGGATCGACTTGGTGCGGAAGAAGGAGAAGTGATTACCGCTAAAATGGTGACCCGTGCGATTGAAAATGCCCAGAAAAAAGTTGAACAGCGAAACTTTGGTATTCGCAAACATTTGTTAGAATATGATGATGTAATGAACCAACAGCGTCAGGTGGTATATGATATTCGGAACCAATCACTTAATGATGAAGATATTTCCGATACAGTCACTGGTATGGTAGACGAATATGTGGATGATGAACTGCGACGAATGGAAGATACAACTCCTCAAAATTGGGATTGGGAAAACCTAAGACAAAACCTCTCTTCCCATCTTTTGGTAGATGCTGACTACGAATCTGTAAAGGAATTTTCTGAAAGCGATGAAGTTTCTATAGAGGATACGCGAAATTATATATTAAAACAGGCAAAAGAGGTTTACCAAACAAGGGAATCGTTACTTCCAACAGATGTCATGCGTGGATTTGAAAAATTTGTCATGCTCCGTACCATTGATGAAAAATGGAAAGACCATTTATATGCCATGGATCAATTACGCGAGGGGATTAATCTGAGAGCTTATGGTCAGAAAAATCCACTGTTAGAATATAAATCTGAAGGATTTCAAATGTTTCAGCAGATGATGATTGATACCACAGAAGAAACAGTTCAGCGGTTATATAGAACGCAAATCCGAGGTATGGAAGCAGCACCTGAAATGCCCGCAAATCGTGCTCGAAATGTTCAAACTCAGCATGATGAAACCACGGGGATGGGGTTTTCTGGACCATCCATGCAAGAGCAGGCCGCCGCATCTTCCGGTGTTCCCAAACAACCCGTGCATGCAGATGAAAAAATTGGTCGAAACGTAAAAGTAAAATTGGTTAGCCCTAGCGGGAAACAAGTAGAAATTAAATATAAAAAATTACAGCAATATTTGAATCAGGGTTATACCCAAGTCTAAGCGAAAGATTATAATGACGAATCATAAAGATTGGAAATTCTCTACGAAGGCAATCCACATTGGTAATAAAGCAGACAAAGAATCTGGGTCTGTTTCACCCCCAATTCATTTAACATCGACATTTAAACAGGATGCGGTTGGACAAACCCGCGGGTTTGATTACTCCCGTGTATCCAACCCTACGCGCCAGCGATTAGAAGAAAACCTCGCATCCTTAGATAACGCTAAACATGCTATTTGTTTTAGCACTGGAATGGCTGCGACCACAGCTCTTTTTCAATTATTTGACTCAGGGGATCATATCCTCATTTCAAGGAATACATATGGAGGCACATATCGCATGTCCATGAATGTACTCCGGCGACAAGGGATAGAATTTGAATGGATTGATACTCGAGATACGGAGAATGTAGAAAAACATATTCGTCCTAATACAAAACTGGTACATCTGGAGACTCCCACAAACCCGCTTTTAGAGTTATGTGATTTAACCGCTATTTTAAACATTTGTAAAAAACACGACATTTTAATGAGTGTAGATAATACCTTTATGAGTCCTTATGGGCAGCGTCCATTAGAGTTAGGTGTAGATGTAGTTATGCAAAGTTCAACTAAATCTCTATCAGGTCATTCAGATATTTTGGGAGGTGTATTAACCACCAATGATGACGAATTGGACGAACGGCTTCGATTCTTACTGAAAGCGACGGGAGGCGTACCCAGCTCATTTGATAATTGGATCTTATTGAGATCTACAAAAACATTGGGGCTTCGGTATCAAAAATCTTCGGACAATGCAACCGAATTGGCCCATTGGTTGGCCGATCAGGATATTTTAGATCGTGTTATTTATCCGGGACTAAAAAACCATCCACAACATGAGATTGCACTGAAGCAACAAAAAACACCAAATGGTGAGGTGATATTTGGCAATATGATCTCTATTGATGTAGGGACGATTGAAGCACGGGACCGTTTTCTAGAACGGCTAGACGTGTTTACTCTGGCCGAAAGTTTGGGCGGGGTAGAAAGCTTGGTTTGTGTTCCCTATGATATGACTCATGCTGCCATACCTGTAAAAGCTAAATTGGAATTGGGAATCACCGAGACTTTAATTCGATTATCAATAGGAATTGAAGATGTGGGAGATTTGAAGGCTGATCTCCAGAATGCATTAAAGGATTAACTTACTTTATCTATTTCGAAAATCTGGATTGGAATGGTAATTTCCCCAGCTTTTTTAACAAAGTAAAAAGTAATATTGCCGCGGTGGTGGAATTGGTAGACACGCTGGTCTTAGGAACCAGTATCGCAAGATGTGAAGGTTCGAGTCCTTTCCGCGGCACAACACACTCGGGTTAAAATTGGAAAAACAACAGGCAACAAACCAAGTACCAGAAAAAAAATCCGTCCTTCGGGTCGTGATCCACAGTTTCTTTGTGGTACCATTAATTATTGCTATTTTTTCTGTCATCATATTTTTAGTGGTACGAATCATTACTTCTGAGCCCAACACAGCTCAAGATTATTTAGAAGATGTTAAAATTGGTGGATCCACGAAACGGTGGCAAGGTGCGTTCGAATTATCTAAAATTTTATCCAATCCCAAAATGATCCCAAAGGATGATCGGTTTATTTTAGAAATGATTTCGTCATTTGAATATGCTTCAAATGATAGGGACAGCCGTGTCCGACAATACTTGGCATTAGCGATGGGAGCGACGAAAGATTCTCGGTATGTACCAACTCTTTTGGCGTCGTTAGACAGTTCTGAACCTGAGATGATTATGGCATCGATACATGCATTAGGAAATATAGGCGACAATGCTGCGGTTCAATCCATCATTAATATATTAGATCATGGCGAAGCAAAGGTTCGCCTTCAAGCGGTTATTAGTTTGGGAAAAATTGGAGACAAGTCATCTATATCCAATTTAAAAGAAATGATGACTGATTCTGAGGTAAATGTGAGATGGGATGCGGCCATTGCATTGGCAAAATTAGGAGATCCAAGTGGACAGCGAATTTTATTAGACCTCTTGGATAGAAATTATTTAGATTCGTTTCCTAATATAGATGAAATTGAGCAGGTTCAGGCAATGATGGTAGCCATTCAGGTTGCGCCCTTTATTCAGGATTTGGAATTAAAAACATCTTTGGTGCACCTAAAGCAGAATGATCCAAATTTAAAAATTCGCGAAGCAGCTCGTAAAACGTTAACACAATTCGAATAAGGTTTTATTATTATGCCTGAGGCAAACAAGAAGAAATCGGTTGCGGTACCACAAGCAAGTCCACCCCCAGCAGCATTGGGAAAAACAAATGCAGGTTCTGAAGTCACCCGCCGATCATTTTTTTCCTGGCTTTCCATCGGATGGATTGCATTTGTAGCCGCCACCGGTGGGTTTTTTACCATGATGTTGCGATTCTTTTACCCAAATGTTTTGTTTGAACCCGTTCAGACATTTCGCGCCGGTTACCCAGAAGATTACCAAGTAGGTGAAGTAGATCTTCGTTGGAAAGGGAAATATGGCACTTGGGTTGTTCGGGAAAGTGAAGGAATTTATGCATTGTCTACAGTCTGTACCCATTTAGGTTGTACTCCCAACTGGTTATCAGCAGAACAAAAATTCAAATGCCCCTGTCACGGTAGTGGCTTTCGGAAAACTGGCATTAATTTTGAGGGACCCGCTCCCCGCCCATTAGAACGATTTAGAATTGTACTCGCTGATGATGGCCAAATCATTGTGGATAAAACAAAGAAATTTCAACAAGAAAAAGGCCAGTGGGTAGACCCCGAAGCCTTTCTAAAAGTGTAAGAGAGATTTATGTCAGAGAAAAAAGGATTATTAAAACGATTAGCCGAAGGTCAAGTTTGGACTTCTATATTCCGTGGTGGCGGTGTGCCAAAATCACGTCGTCAGAGGATGATGGTTATATTGAATTCTGTCTTTTTACATCTTCATCCGGTTCGGTTACCAAAACATGCGGTTAAATTAAAATTCACATGGTGTATGGGCGGATTGTCTTTCTTTTTGTTTTTAATTTTGACGATTTCAGGTATTCTTCTTATGTTTTATTACCGACCCACAATTGAATATGCTTATGTGGATATTATTGATTTAGCTGAACAAGTACCTTTTGGTATCATGCGAGAAATTCACCGATGGGGAGCCCATGCCATGGTCATTACAGTCTGGCTTCATATGTTTCGTGTATTTATGACTGGTTCATATAAACCGCCAAGGGAATTCAATTGGGCGGTAGGAGTAATTCTATTACTTTTGACTTTGCTATTAAGCTTTACAGGATATTTACTTCCTTGGGATCAATTAGCTATATGGGCTATCACTGTTGGGTCCAACATGGCGCGTGCCACCCCATTCTTGGGAAGCGAAGGCCCCGGTGCCGCATTATTAGCTATTGGGGATATTAACTTTGTCACCATGGCGAGTGATGTACGGTTTGCTCTGATTGGTGGTCGATTTCTTGGAGAGGCAACATTGTTGCGGTTTTATGTGCTTCATTGTATTGGTCTCCCATTTATTATTATGATTTTCATGGCTGTTCACTTTTGGCGCATTCGTAAGGATGGCGGCATTTCTACACCGATGTAATGATGGAAGCATTTAAACATTTAATCGATACGCTTTCAAAACCGACAATTCTTGTTTCATTCACATTTATTATCTTTTTCTTTGTCTTTCCGCCTACAGATTGGTTTGATAAATGGCATCGTCGTCTGAAATTCGACGGATTGTGGAGTGTAAAATCGTTTTGGATTATTACGGCACTCCTGGTTGGATTTTTTGTATTTGGATTGGGTGACTCTGATTTCAGATCTATCATGCTTAAACCGGATAATGTTCCGATTGCAGGATTGATATTTTTAGTGTTCTTTTTTACTTGGCTTTCCATGAACCAAGCCTATAATAATGATAAATTAGTTGAAGCGGGTCAGCCGGTAGATGAGCAATACGATGCACCCAATGATAAGATTTTAGTATGGCCCGATTTGGTTTATATAGAATTGATCACGATTATTCTTTTTTCTGCTTTTATGCTGGTTTGGTCTATTGGATTACCGGCCCCATTAGAGGAACCTGCCAACCCATCTGAGTCTCCCAACCCTGCGAAAGCGCCATGGTACTTTTTAGGACTACAAGAAATGTTGGTATATTTTGACCCATGGATGGCCGGTGTGGTTCTTCCCAGCTTAATTATTGTCGGATTAATGGCCATTCCTTATTTAGACAATGTAAAAGAAGGGTCCGGTTACTACAGTTTTAAAGATAGAAAACTTTCCATTGCTATTTTTATGTTTGGTTGGCTAGTTCTATGGAATTTACTTATTGTAATTGGTACGGTATTGCGCGGTCCAAATTGGAATTTTTTCGGCCCATTTGAATATTGGGATAGTCATAAAATCGAAGCACTAACCAATATTAATCTATCGGAATTTATTTATGTCAAATGGATGAGTTCGGGATTGCCCGGTAACATTTTAATCAGAGAAATTTGGGGTATGGTACTTGTCTTAGGGTATTTTATGATTTTGCCGCCACTGCTGGCAAAAACATGGCTTAAGAATTTATTTGATCGATTAGGTGTTGCACGATATTCGCTATTCATCGTTTTAATCTTAGCAGCCCTGACCTTACCCATTAAAATGTATTTAAGATGGATGTTTAACTTGAAATACATCATTTCAATTCCAGAATACTTTTTCAACTTTTAAGTTGTGGATCAGGCTGACATATGACTAATCAACAAGAACGATATTATAATATATTAAAACTCAATAAGTGGTTTGCCATATCTAGTTTATTATTTGCCTTTATATGGCTATTGACATTTGCCAATGATTTTAATCGCCCCTGGAAAAAATATCAGATTGAATTTAGAGAATTAGAAATTGAAAAGACACGGGCTGATATTAAAGTAGCCAGCGAATCCTTAGAAAGTAATGAAGATTATTCTGCTCTAAAATCCAAACTTGAAGTGGCCAAAAATGAGGTTGAATCAAATCAGGAAGAGATTGATTCATTTCAAGAAAAGGTTCAAGTATTGGAAGCTGAATTATATGCAATAAATCAAAATTATCAATTCGCGAAAGCAGATTTGGATGTAGCCAAATACAACTTTGAACAAGCACAACATGGCCATGGGGATCTGGAGTCAGCTACAAAGACATTAAACAATTTAATGGTATTGACAGGTGCGAGGAAGTTAAAAGCTGAAATTATAAAAGGGAAAGTTGAAGAAGCAAACAATGGGTTAAAGACCCTACGGCAATCTTTAAAAGAAGCCAATGATGCAATTTCAGCCATTGCCCGCGATAAAAATTTGTTGGATAGAAAACTGGTAAAAATAGATCCAGAAGAAATGACTTTTTCAAATAAGATCGCCAATGTTGTTCGAGATATCCCCGTTTTAGATTTTATTGATCCGTACTATGAAGTAAAACAAGTCGTAATTAAAGATATTGAAGATGATATGGTTTTTATGGGTGTTCCGAAAGTAGATCGATGTATGACTTGTCATATGGGGATTGACAAAAAAGGATTTGAAGATGCACCTCAACCTTATACAACCCATCCCAATATTGACCTTTATCTCGGTGCAAGTTCCCCCCATCCAATGAATGAATATGGGTGTACAGGCTGTCATGCCGGACGCGGTCGTGGTACCGATTTTATTTCGTCTGCTCATAGTCCGGACAATGATGAAATGGCGAATAGATGGGAAAAAGAATTGGGTTGGCATCCACTTCATCATTGGGAAACGCCGATGTTACCTATGAAATATGTTGAAGCATCCTGTCTCAAATGTCACTCAGGATCCATCCCAAGTAAGGCAGCACCAAAATTAGATCTTGGAATGACCATTGTTGAAAAAGGTGGATGTTTTGGATGCCATCAAATTGATGGTTTTGAAAATGTACCAAGGCCTGGTCCAGGACTAAGAAAGATTAAATCAAAGATCAATAAAGATTTTGCATATAAATGGATATATGAACCACGGTCATTCAGAGAAAATTCTTGGATGCCTCATTTCTTTAAACAAATAAATAATGATGACCCAATATCTGTTAAACGCACGGATCAGGAGGTCCACGCTATTGTTTCATATTTATTTGATAAAAGTAAATCCTTTAAAATGGATCGTTTGCCAAATCAGGGAGATGCGGACAATGGACGTCTACTGATTAATTCGATAGGTTGTTTAGGATGCCATAATATCGAAGGTGATGAACGAGGAGCATCTCTTTCTGTGAATGTACTTCGGCGAGAACATGGTCCAGAATTAATTAAATTGGGTTCTAAAACAACACAACGCTGGATATATAATTGGATAAGAGATCCACAAAAATATTCTTCAGAAACTAAAATGCCAAATATGCGACTTTCTAAACAGGAAGCTGCCGATATTTCTGCCTATTTAATCAGTCAGAATGATGTAGAATTTGAACAGAATACTGTTCCTACAGTCGATGAGAATGAATTGAACATGATTGCATCTGATTTATTATCTTCTACTTTACGGCAAGATGAGGTTGAAGCACGATTAAATGGTATGGGCCTAGATGAAAAATTGGATTATGTGGGGGGAAAACTTATTCGCCAATATGGATGTTTCAGCTGTCATAATATCGATGGCTTTGAGGATGCAAAACCTATTGGAACACCCCTCTCGACTGAAGGAAGTAAGCTGATCGCCAAATTAGATTTTGGATATTTTCATGATGAGATTCCCCATACAAAATGGGATTGGTTCAATTTAAAAATAGATAATCCGCGGATATTTGATATGATCCCCCAAGAAGATGACTCATATAAAATAAAGATCAAAAGCCCGTTGGATAAATTGCGTATGCCTCATTTTGGAATGAACAATCAAGAGAGAGAAGCAACTGTAACAGTTATGATGGGATTGGTGAAAGATGAAATTCCACCCTCTAAGTTGCCATCAAAAACAGAACGATATTTAGCCATAGAAACTGGTGAAATATTAATTATGCAATATAATTGTAAGGGCTGCCACTCGATTGATGGGGATGGTGACGCCATTCAACCCACCATTGCTTCATGGCTCAGTGAAATTGCCGATAAAACGACGGCTGAAGACAAGAGTTTAGTCCTCTCTTTTTCGCCACCAATGTTGGATACCGAGGGTAGAAAAATTCAACCAAATTGGCTATTTAAATTTTTTAATAATCCGACTATGATTCGACCAAACCTACAGGTTAGAATGCCAAGTTTTGAAATGATTTCTGATAAAGAATGGAATTCCCTTATAAAATATTTCCAGTTAAAGGATGGCCAAACTATTCCGTATGAAACCCCTCATACAATTGTAAAAAACTCTACAAAATATAAAGCGGGAGAAGTAATTCAAGAAATGGGTGCTTGTGACAATTGTCATTTTTATGGAAATCAAAAACCAAAACAAGCCGCATTAACATGGGGTCCCAATTTAGCCTTGGTGAAAGAACGGCTTCGATCAGAATGGCTGATAGAATGGTATAGGGATCCGCAAGCTATCATGCCTGGGACTAAAATGCCAGCGCCCTATATCCCATGGGAGGAACCCATTGATGATGTGAAAGAGTCTTGGGGAAAAAATGTAGCAAAACTTCATTCTAATCCAGAAAAACTTATTGAAGCACTTCGAGATTATACCTGGGGCATTTCGGGCCCTACTGATGTATCTAGAATTGTGAAAGCCCATCTTGCCAGTGAAGGATATGGTTTTGTGATAGAAGAAGATGACTGGGGAGATGAGGACTGGTGATAGGAAATTATTAATTTTATTTATATTGATAGATATAATTAATAGTTCATAAACTTTGGGAACGAATAATAGAATAGCGGAGAATAAATGAAACAAATAAAAAATAGTTTAATTCTTGGATCCCTTTTAATTGGATTAATGGGTGTGGCTTATGGATTAAATTCAACCAATTTAACTGACACAGATAAAAAAGAATGTACTCATGAAGCAGGGAAAGTCTGTGATAAAAAGGATGGAAGTTGCGACAAGCATTCAAAATCCGGAGCAAGCGAAGATAAATCCACCTGTGATAAAAAAGCAGATAAATCGTCCTGCAAAATGAGCAAAGAAATGAAATCCTGTAAAATGAAGAAGACGATTTAATTCAGTAAAAAACTGGCAAATATAAAAAAAAGCCCTTTTCGAATTTCGGAAAGGGCTTTTTTGTTAATATTTAGGATATATACTATTATTTCTTTTTAGGTCGCTCAAAGTTGAAATTTGCTGTTGCTTTTCCACCTTTTACAGTAATGGACTGGCTTTGTGTTCGTTTGCTCCCAAACTTTTCTTGCCAGGCAATTATTTCATAAGTCCCATCGGGAACATTAGAAATATTAAATGTTCCATCAGTGTTGGTTACAGCAAAATAAGGATGATCAAATACGCGTGTATAGCTTTTCATCCAGGGGTGCACGTCACATTTAATCACGAAAACATCTTCAGCTTTTTTAAACACAGTAGAAATCTTTTTCAGTGATTTTGGCATCCCTTTATTGAATTCTTTATTTACCTTGGGTAAGGCATGGATATTATGCATTGTTTTGTCACCATTAAGGATATCAATTTGTTGTCCGGCCATCACCGCAAATATATGCGGTGAATATATACAACCACTTTGATCCAGAGTAGCTGGCGTAGTTGGTGGGTTCCCGTTAAAGGATACATCATTTAAATACACAATTACATTGGCTAAGTTGCCATCCGCATCTACGATAAATGATTCAGCCAAAGCAGTTTCTTTGTGAGATGCGGCACAAACTGGGTCAGCATCCATACGTAATCGTTTAGCCTTTGGTGGCTTTCCAATATATTTTACACGGCCAGTAACATCCCCAGCAATTGCTGTAGAAATAATCATGCTCCCCAATAGGGCCAAGTATAATGATTTTCTCATTAATATTCTCCTGAGTTAATTAAAATTCTGCTAAATATAGTCCGCAAATATAATCTAAATACTGTCGCCATAACAAGAAACTATGTAGTCAATCTTAATTGATTGCACATAATTAATCCAAGCGTACCATTAGAAATAAATTATAAAAACTTGTTGAATATATATAAATTATATTAATATTCGGATGTGCATATCCCATTATATAGGATGAATGGTATACTAATTACTATTTAACGCATCGTTTTTTGAGAAGTAAGATCAAGTTCGGTTTAAGAGCTCCTTAATAATAAAATCGAATTTCTTGTTTCTTCTGAAGGCGGGGGAGATAATTAGTAGAATTTCGTCATTTTAAAGAGGACGTGTTAATTCGGTCCATGGCCTGATCATCAGGCCATGGCATTGTTTATTGAAAATTTGGCTATGACACTCGATACAAAAAGAATAGTATCTACAGCATTAACACTCTTTTCCATATGTCCCTCCTTTTGGTTGCCTACAAAAAGCCCATACATACGCGGAAAGATTTAAATTTGTATGATATGGCTGTTGTGTCGAGTGTCTTTTGGCCAAAATTCATATCTTAAATATATAAGAGGACATAAATATCTGAAATATGATTTGCAATATGTCAAAGATTCATTATAACTTTTAAAGTAGATAATAATATCCATTTAAATGTTTTACACTAAATCAGCTAAATATGCCATCCAAACCATGATCTATCTGGCTATAAAAGAGAACCAGGGATTAGTCATGGTCTCGGAAATCGCCAATGCGTATCATATATCGCAGTCATTTTTATCTAAAATCACTCGCACGCTTCGGAAGTATAATTTAATTAAATCTACTCGGGGGAGAAACGGTGGAATAAAATTAGCAAAATCTAAAGATTTAATTTTTATTAGTGACATTTTACTGGCAATTGATGGCCCAGAGTCAATTGAGCCCAAATGTATCTTTGGTTATGAGTCATGCTCTGAAATGCAACCATGCCCGTTTCATCATCGCTGGGAAGATGTTATTGTTCAAATCCATGATTTGATGGAGACTGAAACATTGGGGAGTCTAACAGCCGATGTCATGGAAAGAAATTATTTACCTGGTATAAAAGAATTTAGCCCCAATCTTTTGAACTAACTATTTGGACCAAAAAGGATGAAAAAAACTTATACATTTATCATAATAGCGTGGACTACTCTTTCGTCAAGCATTTTAGGGCAGGATGTAGAAGGGTTTTATAAACAAAATTGTGCAAGTTGCCATACAATTGGTGGTGGTCGGTTAACGGGTCCTGACCTAAAGAATATTCATTTAAGAAAAGATGAGGATTGGATCAAAAAATTTATTGCCAATCCTCAAGCAGTTATAAATAGCGGTGATGCATATGCTCGAGAATTGCTCTCAGAATCGCGTGGTGTCGTCATGCCTAAAGTGGGTGGGCTAACACCATTTATCATTCAGTCTTTGGTTGATTTTATTATAGATGAATCTTCCAAAGAAAAATCGAAATATGGTAGTAGTGCAATTGCAGATCGACCATTAACTCCAGGCGATATTGTGAAAGGGCGTGCTTTATTCCTTGGTGTCACCAAATTGAAAAATAATGGGCCTACTTGTATTGGATGCCATTCGGTAGCGGGGGAAGGATTACTTGGCGGTGGTCTATTGGGTCCAGACTTAACAAATGTTTATGGACGATTGGGTGGCAAAAAACCTTTGGCCGCTTGGTTGGCCAGCCCTGGAAGTGAAACCATGGGCCCCATTTATCAAAAGTATCCAATAGATGAAGAAGAAGTATTGCCATTAGTAGCATTTTTTAAAGATAAAACTTTATCAAATGTAACTGAGGCAGGTGTTCATGATTTTAATTTTATAATTATTGGTTTCGTTGGATTAGCTATTGTACTGGTTCTATTCGATTTATTTTGGGGAAATAGGCTTCGATCCATCAGAAGAAAAATGGTTGAAGGGAAAATATAATGAGTGATAAAAACGGTAAACTTTCTTGGATTCGAGATGAAGTTTCTCCCCAAAATCGTAAATGGGAAGAATTTTATCGGAACCGGTGGCAATATGATAAAGTCGTTCGCAGTACCCATGGCGTAAACTGTACAGGTAGTTGTACTTGGCAGATTCATGTAAAAGATGGAATTGTCACTTGGGAAATGCAGGGGTTGGATTATCCGAAACTTGAAAGTGGTATCCCGCCATATGAGCCACGAGGTTGTCAGCGTGGGATTTCATTCTCATGGTATTTGTACAGCCCACTTCGAGTAAAGTACCCATATATCCGTGGAGTATTATTGGATCTTTGGAAAGAAGCAAGAAAAGAGTTCACCGATCCAGTAGAAGCGTGGGAATCCATGGTAAATGATCCGGGGAAACGGAAAAGGTGGCAAAATGCCAGAGGTAAAGGTGGTTTTCGTCGTGCGGATTGGGAGACTGTTAAAGAAATATCTGCGGCATCAATGGTTCATACTATCAAGCAGCACGGACCGGATAGAATTGCAGGATTTTCTCCAATCCCTGCTATGTCTATGATTAGTTATGCTGCTGGCGCCAGATTGATGCAGTTAGTGGGTGGTGTTTCACTTTCATTCTACGATTGGTATTGCGATTTGCCCAGTGCATCTCCTGAAACATGGGGAGAGCAGACAGATGTCCAGGAATCTGCTGATTGGTATAACGCTAAAATGCTTGCAGTTATGGGTGCTAATTTAAATATGACTCGAACCCCAGATGTCCATTTTGCAGCTGAAGCTCGCCATAATGGAACCAAGATGGTAGTTTTCTCACCTGATTTCTCTCAGGTTTCAAAATTCAGTGACGAGTGGATTCCAATAAATGCAGGGCAAGACGGTGCTTTTTGGATGGCTGTAAACCATGTGATTTTGAAAGAGTTTCATCACGATAACCAAACACCAGATTTTATAGATTATACTAAGCGATATACCGATTCACCTTTTTTGGTTGAAATTAATAATTCCAATGATATTAATCGTCCAGGCCAAATGTTACGTGCTAATCGTCTTTCCCAGTATCAGGATATTGAAAACGGTGATTGGCAATTTCTTATGTGGGATGAGACGGATAACCGAACAAAAGTACCGCAAGGGTCGGCTGGGAATCGATGGGCAAAAGAAAATAAAGGAAAGTGGAACCTAAAGCTTGAAGATAATGTTGATGGTTCAAAAATTGATCCAGCATTAACATTTTTAAAAAACTCAGATGAAATTATCGATATTGAAATTGACAATTTTGCGGAAGGAGAAACTACCCAGCGGAAAGTCCCTGTTAAATACATTGAAACGAAAAATGGTAAAGTAGCCGTGGCTACGGTATATGATTTACTTATGGCACAATATGGTGTAGGCCGTGGATTAGAAGGGTATCCAACATCGTATGATAAAGATGAACTCTATACACCTACGTGGGCAGAAAAGTACACTGGAATATCACCGGATACATTAATTCGGTTTGCGAGAGAATGGGCAAGCACAGCCGAACATACGGGTGGAAAGTGCACAGTTATCATTGGTGCTGGTATTAACCATTGGTACCATGCAAATCTTATGTATCGGGCCGCCATTCATGCACTCATGTTTACGGGATGTATTGGGAAAAATGGCGGTGGGTTGGCACATTATGTCGGCCAGGAAAAATTGGCTCCAGGCGAATCTTGGGCTTCCATAGCATTGGCCAAAGATTGGCATGCCCCATCTAGACTTCAAAATACACCTAGCTGGCACTATATCCATTCGGATCAATGGCGTTATGAAAAAAGTTTTACAGATTACCATACAGTTCCTAAGAATCAACCAGAGAATACATTAGCCAAAGGGCATACAATCGATGTAAATGTGAAAGCAGTTCAAAATGGTTGGTTGCCTTTTTATCCCCAATTTGAAACCAATCCAATTGATTTGGTGAGTGAAGCGCGTGAGAATGGTGCTATCGACGAAAAGGGTGTCGTGGATTATGTGGTTGAAAAACTTAAAAAACGGGATTTAAAATATTCTATAGAAGATCCAGATAATGCAGATAACTGGCCACGCGTATGGTTCGTATGGCGTGGTAATGCCATTGGTGGAAGTGCGAAAGGTCATGAGTTCTTTTTAGATCATTATCTTGGCACTCACACCAATCAGGTATCCGATAGCAATTTCGCAAAAGGATCCACAGAAGAAGTCGTATGGCACGATAAAGTTCCCCAGGGTAAAATGGATCTTGTGGTTGATCTAAACTTCAGGATGGATACATCTGCTTTGTATTCAGATATTGTGTTACCTGCAGCCACTTGGTATGAAAAAGATGATTTGAATTCTACGGATATGCATAGCTTTATTCATCCTTTGCAAGAAGCAGTACCTCCAGCATGGGAATCTAAAAGTGATTGGGATATATTTAAAAATATTGCTGAAGCATTTTCAAAAATATCTTCTAAGCATTTCCCTGACACTGTTGAAGATTTGGTATCTGTCCCCTTGCTACACGATACACCTGCTGAAATAGCACAAAAAGAAATTAAAGAATGGATCAAGGGAGAGGTGGAGGCTATTCCAGGCAAAACAATGCCCAATATGAAAATAGCCAAACGAGATTATAAGAATATTCATAATCAGTTCATTTCATATGGACCAAATATCCCCCGAAATGGTCTTGGAGCTCACGGTACGAGTTATGATGTAAAGGACGAATACCAGCGGTTAATCGATGAAACCCCTGTGGAAGAGTGGAATGGCAATATATATCCATCTCTCAAAGAAGCCAAAAATGTTGCAAATACTGTATTAACATTAGCGACGGTTACCAATGGAGAGTTGGCGTATCGTTCATATAAGAATATGGAAGAAAAAACGGGACTTGTCTTGGCAGATTTGGCTGAGAAAAACCGGGGTGCTCGAGTCACATTTGATGACTTATGTTCTCAGCCAAAGCGGTTGTTAAATAGTCCTATGTGGTCCGGACTAACAGAAAATGGCCGAGCCTATTCTCCATTTACTTATAATGTTGAACGATTAATTCCATGGCGGACATTGACTGGGCGACAGCATTTTTATTTGGATCATCCTGGATATATTCAATATGGTGAACATTTACCCACATATAAACCAAAGCCAACACCCACCCAATACGCAGAACTCACGACGAGTGAGTCGGAACACAAAACTAAAATATTCAACTACCTAACACCTCATGGTAAATGGCATATACACTCGACCTATGGAGACAATCATCGTATGTCAACCTTAAGTCGTGGAGTTGAACCATTTTGGATTAATGATAAAGATGCTGAAGATCTGGGTATTGTGGATAACGATTGGGTTGAGGTTTATAATGATAATGGTGTTGTGGTTACCCGGGCAAATGTAAGTGCGCGAATTCCAAAAGGAATTGTCGTGATTTATCATGCAACCGAACGAACATTGTCTGTACCGAAATCACCATTGCGGGGTAATAAACGAGCGGGAATGAATAATAGCCTTACTCGTGCACGGCTCAAGCCAAACCTCATGGTTGGTGGTTATGGTCAATTTACATATCACTTTAATTATTGGGGTCCAACAGGTGCAAATCGAGACACATATATCATGGTACGTAAACTTCCCATCCTGAACTGGTAAAAGGAAAAAATAGAATGGACATCAGAAGTCAGATTTCAATGGTTTTTCACCTAGATAAATGTATCGGGTGCCACACGTGCAGTATCGCCTGTAAAAATATATGGACCGACCGAAAAGGGACGGAATATATGTGGTGGAACAATGTAGAAACAAAACCAGGGACAGGATTCCCTACGCGATGGGAAGATCAAGAGAAATATAAAGGCGGTTGGGAATTGGTGAATGGAGAACTCAAGCTTAAATCAACTTCCAAAGTGAAAACCGTGACTAATATTTTTCATAATCCAAATATGCCTACAATGGATGATTATTACGAACCTTGGTCATATAAGTATAAAGATTTATTTGACGCACCAGCGGGGGATGATCAACCAACGGCTAAGCCAATATCGATGGTAACGGGTGAATATATGGATATTGAGGCTGGACCCAACTGGGATGATGATTTGTCGGGTTCTCCGATTTACGCTGAGAATGATATCAATCTAGATGTGTTATCTGAAGAACAACGAGATCAGTTATTCGCTATTGAACGATTAATGATGTTTTATTTTCCGCGTATTTGTAACCATTGTATGAATCCATCTTGTGTTGCATCCTGCCCTTCAGGTGCTTTGTATAAACGTGGAGAAGATGGCATTGTATTGATTGATCAGAAAAGATGTCGTGCATGGCGTAAATGTATCGCTGCCTGCCCATATAAAAAGACATATTATAACTGGAATACTGGAAAATCTGAAAAATGTATTCTTTGTTTTCCACGAGTAGAAACAGGGCAAGCGCCTGCATGTTTCCATTCCTGTGTAGGACGGATTCGTTACTTGGGCGTCTTGCTATATGATGCAGATAGAATTGAAGAAACAGCCAAACATCCGGATCATGAATTGGTGGATGCGCAACGGGAAATGATTTTAGACCCTTTTAATGAAAATGTAATTCGAGAAGCAAAGAAAAATGGCATCGCTGACTCTACAATTAAAGCTGCACAAGAATCTCCTGTATACAAATTTGTAAAAGATTGGGGAATTGCATTACCGCCTCACGTCGAATATCGTACTCTGCCGATGCTTTTTTATGTACCGCCCATGTTGCCTGTAATGTCTTCTCAAGAAGGGGACTCGGTTCGAAGTATTAATGAAGAATATTTTCCCGATTTTGAAAAAGCGCGTACACCGATCAAATATTTAGCCAAAATGTTTGGTGGCGGCAATGAAAGCCATTTGCGTTATGTATTGAAAAAACAATCTGCTATCCGAGCTTACCGTCGTGCTGTGACCGTTGGCGATATTGATATGTTGGATGCAGAAAAAGCATTAATAGAAGCAGATTGCACGCCACAGGAGGCGGATAAAATATATAAGCTTACATCCTTATGTACATTTGATGATCGATTTGTTATTCCAGCTGCCCATAGGGAAGAGGCGATCGAAATGATGAAAGATCCATTGGAACACAAACAGGAAGCTGGTTTTGGATTTCGTGATGCACCTGCAAGAGGAAGATAATGAGTAATCGATATACGCAACTCATTCCATTGGTGTCTTATCCAGGACAAGGATTATTGGAGGCTATTAACAATATAGAGCCATCGACTGCTGGCAGAGAAAGGGATTTAGATCTCAGGCAATTCATTCAATTTATTAGTAAAACTAAACTAACAGAACTTCAAGAAAAATTCACACAAACCTTTGATATGAATCCCGCAACATGTTTGGATTTGGGATGGCATCTATATGGTGAAGCCTATGAGCGTGGAGCCTTTATGGTTAAAGTCAGAGAATTGTTACGCGACAATAAAATTGAAGAGTCATCCGAATTACCTGACCATTTGTCTCACGTGCTATCAGCTATAGAGGTCCTAGATGAAGCTGATCAAAAAGTATTTATTGAAAAATATGTACAACCGGCAATGAAAAAAATTCTTAAAGGATTTGGGGAATCCGATAATCCCTATAAGCAGGCCATTCAATTTATTAATAGAATCTTGACAAAACCAGCGCTTGACAATGGAGGAAATGCCTAATGGATTCATATAAAAATATACTCGATACATTTTTCTTTTCCATGTTTCCTTATATTATAATTTTCACATTTCTATTGGTAACGATTCAACGATATCGTGCCAAGGCCTATACTTTTTCAAGTTTATCATCTCAATTTTTAGAGAATAAACAGCATTTTTGGGCCATGATACCATTCCATTATGGAATCATTGCTGTTTTAGCAGCGCACTTCGTTTGGTTTCTTGTACCTGATACAGTTTTGTGGTGGAATCGTGTACCAGCGAGACTTTATGTAATGGAAATTGCTATGTTTATATTTGGTTTAATGACACTAATTGGATTAATTAATATAATTATTCGTCGTCAAACCAACTCTATGGCAAAGGTTGTGACTTCCAAGGCGGATTGGTGGGTATTGGGATTTTTAACTATCCAAGTTGTAACGGGTCTCTACATTGCATATTTTTATCGCTGGGGATCTAGCTGGTTTGCCGCATCCTTGACGCCGTACCTGTGGTCTGTAATAAAATTAAGTCCTGATTTGACCTATATATCTGCAATGCCCTTTATGGTTAAAGCACATATTGTCAGTGCCTATTCTATTATTTTACTGTTTCCTTTTACACGGTTAGTCCATGCATTGGTCGTCCCGAATCCATATTTATGGCGAAAACCACAAGTAGTCAGGTGGTATTGGAACCGAAAAAAAATTAGAAGCTCAAAAAATTTATAATTTATAATACATAATTAATAACGTAATAAAAGGATAAAAATGATACAAGAGAAAACAGTGGGTGAAATTGTTACGGAAGATATCCGTACAGCAACCATTTTTAAAAAACATGGTGTGGATTTTTGTTGTGGCGGTGGAGAAAAGTTAGATATTGCTTGCAGTAATAAAGGTGCTGATTTAGACAAAATAATTTCGGAATTAGAATCCGTAATGAACGATGAATCTATATCTACAGATTATAGCGCAATGGCTTTGGATGAATTGGTCGACCACATCTATAACACACATCATAAATATATTTATGAAAACGGTCAAATAACGGCAGAATTTATAAATAAAGTGGCACGTGTTCATGGTGAACGTCATCCAGAAACGGTCGAGATCGCCAAGCTTTTTAATGACCTTATGATCGACTTACACCAACATATGATGAAGGAAGAACAAATATTATTTCCTTATATCAAACAGATGGTCCAGAGCGAAACATCAAATGGTGCATTTGTGAATGGACCAATTTCAGTAATGATGGCTGAACATGAAACTGCTGGGGATATTTTGAAAAAAATGAATGATTTAAGTGGCGATTTTGAACCACCGGTTGATGGGTGTAATACTTATCGTGCAGCTTATGCCAATCTGAAAGATATGGAAAACGACATTCATTTACATATTCATTTAGAGAATAATATTTTATTTCCCAAAGCAGTTATGCTTGAAGAAAAATTGAATTGATTTAGAATCGGTTAATGGACAAACTGCTCAACAAGCAATTTTCCACGATCATTGGTATCATGATAGTGGTGGCGGTAATTATCTCTTTTAAGAATTCCAGTTTTCATATTCCTGGGAATCAAGAGGATTATCAACCGACTCAACCGATTGCCTTTTCTCATCAGCTTCACGCAGGAGAAATGGAAATCGCCTGTCAATATTGTCATTTTGGTGCGGAAGATAGCAAACATGCTGGTATTCCGCCGGCAAATGTTTGTATGAACTGTCACAAATTTGTCAATAATACATTTAACGAAACGCGTCGTGCAGATCTGGAAAATAGAAAACCTGTTTTCAGCAAAGAGATTAAAAAGATTTATGCCTCTTTGGGGCTGGATTTAGATGGGATAAAAGTAAATGACGAAATACCCACAGAATGGGTAAAAGTTCATAACGTTCCAGACTTTGTGTTTTTTAGCCATAAACCCCATATAACGGCTGGCGTGGATTGTGCCAAGTGCCATGGTGATGTTCAAACGATGACACAGGTGAAACAAGTAGAAGATTTATCCATGGGATGGTGTTTGGATTGCCATCGTCAAGAGCATGATTCAATTCAATCAGCAACCGGAAGAACCGCATACTTACAGGATTGTGCTTCATGCCATTATTAAAAAAATTATGTCAGATTTAATTAAACAATATTATATGAGTTATGAAGATCATGCCTGTGATCAGGAGTGTTCTGTTTCAGATTTGCCACCTGCAGAAGAAGTCGCTAAAACGAGCGATGTTACGCGCCGTAGTTTTTTGAAAACTACCGGTTTTTCTTTTGCAGCTCTAATGACAGCATGCAGCAAAACACCTGTCCAAAAAGCGATTCCATTTTTAATACAACCCGAGGAAGTGTTGCCAGGGAAAGCCACTTGGTATGCATCTACCAGTTTTGCGTGTGAAGCTGGATGTAGTGTTCACGTTAAAAACCGTGATGGTCGCCCCATCAAACTGGAAGGAAACCCTCATCACCCTATTACACAGGGCGGTCTGTGTTCTCAATGTCAGGCAAGCCTGCTTGAACTTTATGATTCTACTCGTTTATTTGATCCGGTATTATACAGGCAAAGTTCGACTTGGGATGCAGTCGATAGTCATGTGGTTAAAGAACTCAGAAAAATTAAAGGAAAGGAGAAAGAAATTGTTTTGCTAACAGGAACAGTTTCAAGCCCATCGCTTAATTTTGCAATCAAAAAGTTTAAGAAAAAATTCAAGACTGTTTCCCATGTTCAAATGGATGAAATTTCTTATGGTGCTATTTTGGATGCACATAAACAGAATTATGGTAAACGAATCTTGCCCAAATACCGTTTTGACAAAGCAGATTTAATTGTCAGTATTGATGCAGATTTTTTGGGTTCATGGGTTTCACCGATACAATTCACAAAAGATTTCCGGAAGAATAGAGATCTAAATGCGAAACATATATCTAAATTGATCCAAGTGGAATCCAGAATGTCCATTACCGGTGGAAAAGCTGATGAGCGGATTGCGCTTTCACCGTCAGAAATGGTTCTATTTGTAAAAGACTTGGATGCCTTTATTCGCGGGAAAAAAGGGTCGAATGCCAAAGCAAAAGAATTGGCAAAAGCATTGAAACATCATCAGGGCAAATCACTGGTCGTTTCCGGAATCAACGATATTAATGTGCAATTATTGATTAATCGGATCAACCATACATTGAGAAATGTGGGCCGAACTTTAGATATACAAAAACCAAGCAAACAATTTGCAGGATCAGATTCTGATGTTCAATCATTATTTCAAAAAATGAAAAATGGTTCGGTAGGCGCATTGCTTGTTGCTGATGTTAATCCTATTTATGCCTTGCCGAATGGTATTGAATTTGGATCTGCGATGGATTCATTAGATTTGACAGTTTCATTTTCGGATAAGAATAATGAAACAACAGAACATTGTAAGGTTATTGCGCCACAACTGCATGGTCTTGAATCTTGGAATGATAGTGAACAAGTTTCCGGTCTTTTATCTATGACTCAGCCAGTAATTCATCCATTTGGGAAAAATCGATCAATTCGAAAATCTATTTCATCTTGGTCTGGCATTCAAACTGACGAACGAGATTTAGTTCGTAATTATTGGAAGAAGATATTTCAATCCCGTGTAAAAAGTGGAAAAACATTCGCACGCTTTTGGAATGAATTAGTTCATGATGGATTTGCAAAAATTTCCCCAGAAAAATTAAACCTTACCACTTTTCAAAATAGAAAACCCAATCTATCAACATCAAAGATTGATGGTTTAGAATTGGTTCTATTCTCCTCATCGCAATTGGGAAATGGTCGCCATGCTGAAAACCCATGGTTACAAGAATTGCCTGATCCTATTACAAAAGTTACTTGGGATAATACAGCATCACTTTCGCCAAAAACGGCAGAAAAATATAATTTAAAAAAAGGTGATATCATTCAAGTGAAATCCAATGGATCTTCAATGGATTTGCCAGTCTTACTTCAACCGGGACAGCGGAATAATACCATAGCCATAGCGTTGGGATATGGCCGAAAGGGTACAGAAAGATTTCATGAAGTTGGGCCGGATTGGCTAGAAAAAAAGTCAACGGTTGCTAAAGGGGAAACGGTCGGTACGAATGCGTCGCCTTTCATCTCCGAAACAAATGGATTCCAATATTCAGGCATGGTGGCGACGATTTCTAAAGTAGGTGAATCCTATGATTTAGCCATGACCCAGACGTATCATACGTTATCCAACCCAGAGAATACATCCCCAGCCATTATGCCCGTACGTCCATTTGTTCAGGAAACAACATTTGAAGAATATAAAAAAGATCCATCTTCGGGTAAACATCACGGACATCCTGTTACGACAATGTGGAAAGACGATCACCCTTACGATGGACATCACTGGGGCATGGCTTTCGATTTATCCGCTTGCACTGGATGCTCCTCTTGTATCATCGGTTGTCAGGTAGAAAACAATGTTCCTGTCGTGGGAAAGGATGAGGTACATAGAAAACGAGATATGGCATGGCTCAGATTAGATCGATATTATTCTGGAGAAGGTGAAGATATTGATGTATCCTTCCAAGCCATGATGTGTCAGCATTGTGATAATGCTCCTTGTGAGCCGGTTTGTCCAGTTTTAGCGACGGTTCACAGTTCCGAGGGGTTGAATCAACAAGTATATAATCGCTGTGTTGGGACTCGATTCTGTGCCAATAACTGCCCTTATAAAGTTCGGCGGTTTAACTGGTTTGAATATGCCCGTGAAGATGTTATGGAAAATATGGTATTAAACCCGGATGTAACGGTACGATCCCGTGGGGTCATGGAAAAATGTTCTATGTGTGTCCAGCGGATTCAAGAAGCAAAATTTGAAGCAAAACGATTAGGTATTCCTTTGAAAGATGGGAATATTAAACTCGCTTGTGAACAATCTTGTCCCGCGGATGCGATTACATTTGGAGATTTAAATGATCCAGAGAGCAGGATTTCAAAAATAAATAAGGACGAAAGACATTACCACGTATTGGAAGATTTAAATGTATTGCCGACTGTGGGTTATTTAACCCAAGTAAAGAATAGAGATAAAAGTGATCAGACAAGTGGGGGACATCATGGCTGATCATCAAACATCTATCCGGGAACCCCAAATTCATGGAAATAAAAACCTTAATGATGTTACAAATGAAGTGTGTAACATTATGGATCGGAAGCCCACTTGGCTTTGGTGGCTGGGGATAACCCTATCTTTAAGTGCACTAACCTTGGGCATTGTATCTGTTTCTTACCAGATTGCGACAGGTATTGGAACATGGGGTTTGAATAAAACAGTTGGGTGGGCTTTTGATATTACTAATTTTGTATTTTGGGTGGGTATTGGTCATGCGGGTACATTGATATCTGCAATTTTATTTTTATTTAGACAAAAGTGGCGGACATCTATTAATCGCTCGGCAGAGGCCATGACTATTTTTGCTGTTATGTGTGCCGGTTTATTCCCCATTATTCATATGGGTCGCCCATGGTTGGCTTATTGGATGTTTCCCTATCCAAATTTCCGTGGTCCTTTGTGGATAAATTTTCGTTCACCCTTGGCGTGGGATGTATTTGCAATTGGAACCTATTTGATCATATCCGCAACTTTCTGGTATTTTGGAATGATTCCAGATTTAGCGACAGTTCGTGATCGGGCAAAAAATAAAATAAAAAAATTCATTTTTGGCGCTTTGAGTCTCGGATGGAATGGAAGCTATCGTGTTTGGCATCGTTATGAAACAGTATATGCATTGCTTGCAGGGTTGGCGACGCCATTGGTTGTATCTGTTCATACAGTGGTTAGTTTTGACTTTGCCACCTCATCGATTCCAGGATGGCATACGACTACTTTCCCGCCCTATTTCGTAGCTGGTGCAGTTTTTAGTGGTTTCGCGATGGTGCTTACCTTAATGATAATTGCAAGAAAAACATTAAAATTAGAGGAATACATTACACTTAATCATATTGAAAATATGACAAAGGTCATTATTGTGACCGGTGGAATTGTAACGGCATCTTATGCTACAGAATTTTTCATTGCCTGGTATTCTGGTAATGGCTTTGAACAATTTGTATTTCTAAATAGAGCATTAGGACCCTTTGCCTGGGCGTATTGGATTATGGTTGGCTGTAACCTCATTACACCTCAGTTTTTTTGGTTTCGCTCAATTCGACGGAATGTAATCATTGTTTTTATCCTATCCATTTTTGTGAATATCGGCATGTGGTTTGAAAGATTTGTCATTATTGTAACTTCACTACACAGAGATTTTTTACCGTCGGCTTGGTCTATGTATGCTCCCACATGGGTAGAGATTGGAACTTTAATAGGAAGTTTCGGATTATTTTTCACTTTATTCCTTTTGTTTATTCGTACGATGCCCATGATTTCAATGGGCGAAGTCAAATCTGTATTACATTTTCGCGGTAAAGGAAAAGAAACATAATGGAAAAGTTATTAATTGCCGAATTTCAAAATGAATACGATTTAGTCGATTCCGTAAAGGCTGTTCGTGCTGCTGATATAGATGTGATAGATGCCTATACACCTTATGCTGTACATGGGTTGGATAAAGCAATGGATCTCAAGCCTTCGAGACTCACTCAAATTTGTTTTACATTTGCCTTTATTGGATTGCTGGTAGGTGTATTGGGACAATACTGGGTTTCAGCTGTGAATTGGCCCATTAACATTGGGGGGCGACCATGGAATTCTTTGCCAGCTTTTATGCCAGTCGCTTTTGAGGTTATTATTTTATTTGCGGGCTTAGGAACCGTATTTAGTTTTTTTGCATGGCGTAGGGTGAAACATGGAAAACCAGGACTTCAGCCATCTCTCAGAGCAACAAATGATCGGTTTTATATTGTAATGAAACAGGGACAACACAGGAAATCAGCAACATCTGTAACAGAAATTGTAACAGCACATCATGGCAAAATGGTGGAAAACTGATATGAATACTAAGACTATCATTTATTTTATTTTAACTGTGTTGGCTATCTACTTGGTTGGGCAAACAATATCTTCTGATCGTGGCGAACCTAATTCTGAATTTATTCCAGAAATGGTTCATTCTATTGCTTATGATGCATTTGCCCCCAACCCCAATGCCAGTGATGGTAAAACACTTCAGTTTCCCCCGATAGGAACCATTGCAATTGGGTTTATGCCGGAGTATCCTGATGGGGAACTTACCCGAGAAAATGCCGGTACTGTATTGAAAAATCCATTTATCATGGATAATGCAGACTTATCTCGCGGTGCCGATGTTTATGCAACATTTTGCCAGACATGTCATGGGCTAAATGGAGATGGAGATGGACCTGTTACGAAAAGGGGTGTGCCACCCCCACCTTCGCTCAAAACAGATAAAGTTAGAAAAATGAAAGATGGTGATATTTACTATTTGATATCCCATGGTATCGGAAATATGCCGCCATATAGGTCCCAAGTAAAACGAAATGATCGATGGTTGGTCACTCATTTTATTAGAACGTTGAAATAGATATGAATGAAAAGAATTTTATTATAGATCCATCATTATTTAAGAAATTAACCATGGCTACAGCCGTTGGTCTGATAACAATTATCATTGGTGTATTTGCTTCAGAACGAATTTGGCCTAATATATTATTGGCAGCAAACTATATCACAGGGATTGGTTTTACAGGTATGTTATTTGTAGCGATTCTATATGTCAGTAATGCTGGTTGGGGTGTGGCGATTCGCCGAATACCTGAAGCCATGTTTTCGGCATTATCTGTTGGGTTTATCCTAATGCTTCTTGTGCTACTTGGCGTACACCATTTATATGAGTGGTCCCATCCGGGGGTGATGGTGAACGATCCCATACTTCAAGGAAAAGAACCATGGTTAAATCTCCCCAGTTTTATTCTACGAGTGCCCATTTATTTTGGTATATGGTTTTTATTAGGGAAGCCCATATTAAATCATTCAAGGAAGCAGGATGAGAGTGGTGATCCTGAACATAAACAAAAAAGTATCCGATGGTCTGCGGCTTGGTTATATATTGGTGGAATTGCTTTTATTATTTCCAGCTTCGATTGGATTATGTCTATAGAGCCCCATTGGTATAGTACTATTTTTGGATTATATAATTTTTCCGGCGTTTTCAACTCAGGTTTAGCATTCATGATTATACTACTCATTTATCTCAGAAGAATTGGGTATATAAAAGTGTTGAAAAACGATCACCTTTATGAGTTGGCTCGTTATTTGTTCGCATTTACCACATTCTGGGTTTATATCTGGTTTTCTCAGCATATGCTCATTTGGTATGCAAACATTCCAGAAGAAACAGGCTATTATTTAAAACGTCATGCTGGTGCATTCGGTGTATTGACAGTAATTAATATATTGATGAACTGGCTGATCCCATTTACGATTCTTCTATTTAGGAAATCAAAACGAACGGAAAAACCGCTTTTGATTGCATCTTCTATTGTATTAATTGGTCATTGGACCGATTTATATTTAATGATATTTCCACCCTTGATCGGTGAAACACCAATCTTTGGTTTGTTAGAAATTGGTGTGGTAATTGGCATAATGGGAGTCACATTGTGGGTGGTTCTCCGTTCCTTATCAAAATGGAACCTGGTGCCCATAAAAGATCCGTATTTAGAAGAAAGTATACATTTGCATACTTAAATTTCTCTTAAATCCCTTTATATATTAATAATAATAATAATCAAGGCATAGGAGCTCATTATGTTAAAACAATTAATTGTTATAGTTGGAATAATTGGTGTTTTAGTTGCGGAATCCAATCCATTAAAATATTCGGGACAAGTCCGTCAACGATATGAAATGGTGAATAAGGACTTTTCGGATACAACTGGATTCAATAATAAGAATTATCTTCGCACACGGTTTGCGGTTACATACAAAAGTGAGGATGTAATGACATTCGTTCAACTGCAGGATGCCAGAATATTTGGAACTGAAACAAGTACATTAAAAGATGGTACGGCTGATGCTTTAGATGTGCATCAGGCATATTTTAAACTCAATCATTTGTTTAGAATGCCATTGAGTGCCAAGGTTGGCCGTTTCGAAGTTGTCTATGGTCCACAGAGGCTTATTGGGTCGGTTGAGTGGCATAATATTGGCCGCAGTTTTGACGGTGTTGTTTTTAATTATACAACCAAATTTGCTAATGTGGATTTTTTCAACTACAAACAAGTTGAAGCAGGTACAATTGAAGATGACGATGATTTTAATGTTCGTGGTGCTTACGCCAATTTGAATTTTATGAAAGGACATCAAACTCAAGCTTTTGCCATCCAAGATAATAAACGAATGACCTTAGGTGGCTATGGTAAAGGTGAATTTGGTGGCGTGAATTACGAAGTGGAGTTTGCCATTCAGAATGGGAATGTTTCTGACGATATCAAAGCGGGTGGTATGATGTATGGTATTAATGCTGGATATAAAATTTCTGGCATGACATTATTAGCAGGTATCGATTATATTTCTGGTGATGACTCTAAAACAGGTGAAGTCGATGAAGCTTTTAACACACTTTATGCAACCAACCATAAATACTATGGTTTTATGGATTATTTCTTGAACCTGCCTGTTCATACAGGTGGTTTAGGCCTTCAGGATATCCATATGAAATTGAGCGGTTTTAAGTTCAGTGGCCATACGGTAAATGTAGCATACCATATGTTTAATGCGGATAAAAGCAGCGATACATTCGGAAATGAACTGGATATTACTTTGGTCAAGAAATTTGCTGATAATGTAAAATTTGTGGGTGGTTATTCTATGTTTATGCCGGGAAAATTAAAGGCAGAAAATGGTGTAAATGGGAATTTTGTCTATTTAATGACTATTGTAAATTTCTAATAGTGAATTAGATAATAATTATAGAAGTAAAGTAGTTAAGAATGAAACGTATTAAACAATCTATACTATATTTATTTTAATAAAGGAGTAAATAAATTGGAACCATTTTATGTGAATTTACCTAACAATCATGTTCTTAAAACATTATACTTGGAACATGAAATAATTTTAAAAACTTTAGATGAAATATCTGACTTAAATACAAAAATACAAAAAATTCAAGATCTTGAGTCTGCTATTCCTCTATTAAGTGAACTTCACCAATTGTCAACAATATTAACAGACTCAGAACCCCATCATCAGCGGGAGGAAGAAGCACTGTTCCCCGTAATGATTGAAAGAGGAATGGGGGGACCACCTACGGTTATGACCATGGAACATGGTCCGATTCGTGAACTTAAACATAGCCTAAAGGATATTTCGATAAATTATAAAAATGTTAGTTGGGATGAATTGAAATCAGCCATTAATAAAAATAGTATAGGTCTTTGTCAGATGTTATCTGACCACATTCAAAAGGAAAATCAAATGTGCTACCCCATGGCATTACAGGGCATCCCTGAGAAACATGTATGGGATGAGATAAAGAAAAAAGCGGATAAAATTGGGTATTGCAGTTTTACGCCTAAATAATAATAAATATTTTTTGTTATAAATATAGGAATATATCATCCTATATTCACCATTAATTAAATGGCATTTAAGCTAATAGTCCATTAATTACACTATTACTATAAATGGAAATATCACTTCAAATAAGAGCTTTTTATGATGCACTCCCTAAGAATCATATGCTTCGGATATTTTTCAATGAACATGAATTAATTCTGGAAATAATGGAGAAAATGAGGTCCACCAATTCACTATTGCAAAAGACTGACCACAAAGTAGATGCAGATGAACTTATAGATGCTCTATTGATTTGTTCAGAAAGACTATTAGATACTGTATCACATCTGGATAGAGAAGAAGTGTTGTATAACGAAATGATTGCGAGAAAAATGGTTGGGCCCCCAAGAGTAATGGCCATGGACCATAAAATATTAATCCGAAATAAAAACTTATTTTACAACACCATGCTGCAACACAATAAAACTGAATGGGACGCCTTTAGATTAAGAGTGAATGATTTATATTTGACACTATATTATAAACTTTGGGACCACCTTCAAAAAGAACATGAAGAAATATTCTTTTTAGCCTTTGATTTAATCAAAGACGATAAAACATGGACAGAAATGTCGGAAGCTTGTGATAAAATAGGCTATGATTTGTTAATCCCGGCTTCATAAATATACCACAAAATAAAATATTTGTAGGATAATCCGATATTAATACTTTAGATTATTCTTCACTTATCTTAGTAGTCAAATGGAGTAATAATGGACAAATTTAAGAAATTCTTACCAGGAATATGGTTTCTGGATCCACCCAAAGATATTTCTCTAGATGGCTATCGGATCGATAATGTCATCCAATATACAGATTTTGTTATCACACTTTATTTTGGAATTGTGGTGGCTGCAATTATCTTTTTTGTTTGGCGATATAATTCTCGGAAACATCCCCACGCGGTACATGATCATGGGAATCAAAAGAAACATTTATATGTAACTGTTGCCATGGGATTGCTGGTGTTCTTCTCAATTGACGTGGTGATTGAATCCATGTCATTTAAAGATTTAAAAGAAGCATTTTGGAATTTCCCGAAAGGGAAAGATGTGGTAAGGATAGAAATAATGCCACAGCAATATGCTTGGAATATTCGGTACCCAGGAGAGGATGATGTTTTTGGTACGGATGATGACATTGTACCACCACAGAATATTTTACATATTCCAGTCAATACACCCATTGTTGTACAATTAACCACCTACGATGTCATCCATTCCCTTTATCTACCAAACTTTCGATATAAACAAGATGCCACACCGGGAATGGTAACGGCCATGTGGTTTCAAGCTAAAGAAACGGGGAATTTTGAATTTGCTTGTGCAGAACTTTGTGGTAATAGTCATTTTAAAATGAAGGGGTATTTAACAGTAGAGTCAAAAGATGAATTTGACAATTGGATCGCTAGTCAAGAACCGGAAGTATCTGAAGATGATGAAGATGATTGGGGTGATGAAGATGAAGGTGTTCCAACAAAATGGGCATGGCAATGGAAGGAATTAAAATGAGCAGTTCAAAATCGATAATGAGTACCCATATTTTTTCAACCGACCATAAAACAATCGGGAAACAGTTTCTATTTTTTGGGATCTTTTTTCTCCTTTTTGGCGGCTTTCAAGCGTTGCTTATTCGTTGGCAGTTGGCCTATCCAGAGCAACCGGTTCCATGGTGGCTATTGGGTTTTTTATTTGACGGAGACGGCGGTATCATTACACCTGATATGTATAATCAGCTATTTACAATGCATGGTACCATTATGATATTCTGGGCCATTACGCCTTTACTGATTGGTGCATTTGGGAATTTTTTAATTCCTCTCCAAATTGGCGCCAAGGATATGGCTTTCCCGACGTTGAATATGCTTTCATTTTGGACATTCTTTCTTTCGGGAGTGGTGTTATTGGTTTCATATTTTTTACCGATGGGTGTAGCTTCAGGCGGTTGGACTTCCTATCCACCACTAAGCTTACCGGCAGGGGGGATACCTGGTTTGGGTCAGGCTTTCTGGACGTTGTCCATTACAGTCATGGGTGTGGCCACAATGATGGGTGCCATTAATTATGTCATTACAATTATCAGGCTCCGAGCACCGGGAATGACCTATTTTCGCATGCCCCTTTCGGTGTGGGGATTGTGGCTTGCGTCTATTTTAAATGTTATTTTTGTTCCAGTCATTGCTGCTGGATTAATTATGTTATTGATTGACCAATTACTGGGAACTCAATTCTTTTTAGCCGGACGTCTGGCTGCCGGCGGTGGGGGAGATCCTTTATTGTTTCAACATGTTTTTTGGATTTTTGGTCATCCGGAAGTATACATTCTTATTTTACCCGTATGGGGAATTGTGTCTGAATTACTTTCTGTATTTTCAAGGAAGCCTGCATTCGGATATAAAGTGACGGCCATTTGTATGAGTACCATTGTGGTACTGAGTTCGCTAGTCTGGGGTCATCATATGTATACGACTGGGATGAGCCCATTGTTAGGAAAGACATTTATGTTCCTAACACTTCTTATTAGTATTCCATCGTCTATTTTCTTTTTTAACTGGCTCGCAACACTTTGGCGGGGATCCCTTCATTTTGACCCTCCCATGTTATACACCATGGCTGTGATTTGGGTGTTTGCAATTGGGGGCCTTACCGGGCTTTATAATGCAACGGTTACTGCCGATATATATCTTCATGATACTATGTTTGTTGTGGGGCATTTTCATTATACCATGGCTGCATCTGTATTATTTGGTGGATATGCAGCGATAGCATATTGGTTCCCGAGAATGTTTGGCCGAATGTTAAACCCATTTATAAGTAAGGTTCATTTTTGGGGAACATTCATTACCATAAATCTTGTTTTCTTTAATATGATGGCTTTGGGATACGCAGGGCATCATCGCAGAATTTACAATCCAAATGAATATGAATTTCTTCAACCCCTCATGGATATGAATATTTTCATAACAATCATGGCCTTATTGTTAGGCGCTTTCCAGATTCTATATTTATATAATTTTGTCCAATCCCTATTCAAGGGTAAAGTAGCCGAAACCAATCCTTGGAAAGCCAACACCTTAGAATGGTCTATGGACTATCCCATTCCCCATGGGAATTTCGAAACAATTCCTCAGGTCGTTAATGGCCCGAATGAATATAGTCATCCAAATGTAAAAGATGCAGATTGGGTATGCCAAACTGTTAAAATCGAAGGTGAATCATGAGTCCGCAAGTACAGTCACCAGATTTGCTTCAAATAGAGTGTGATTATGAAACATCTAAAATGGGAGCATTGGTTACTTTTGGTGGGATTATTATGCTATTTATTACTTTTCTTGCCACATTTTCTTCTATGGTGGCAAAGGAATTAGCATATATCACATTAAACGAAACGCCGATAATTATTGGTGGGATATCCTCTATAATCTTGATCATTAGTAGTGTAATGTTTCATTTATCATACCGCCAGTGGAAAATGAATAGTCAGACGAGAATATCTATATACCTGATGGCTTCGGTCGGTTTGGGTATTGTATTCTTACTCGGACAAATAAACCTTTGGCAGATGTTAGTGGCAGAAGGATTAACAAGTCGCGGGAATGTTTTGGCGGGTATGGTTTATTTAATTGGGAGTGTCCATGCTGTGCATTTAATAGTTGGATTGACCGTTTTAGGCTGGCTCATTTATCAACTTAAAATGCCGCGAAAAATCAAACTCGTTCGTTATCAATTGATCGGTTGGTTCTGGCATTTTCTCACTGTGCTTTGGTGTATTATTTTCTCATTTTTTCTCATCGTTTTATGAAAGGTTCTCAATGGATCAAGCAATAACAATGAATAAAACTTCTTTTGGAACGGCCACTACAGGAAAACTTGGTATGTGGCTATTTATCGTGATGGATGGATTAACTTTTGGTGCCATACTCATTGGGGGACTTGGTTTACGAATAGGCGCTGAATCATGGCCAGCAGCAGGGTCCGTTTTAAATGTTCCATTGACTGCATTCAATACATTCTTATTGATTTGCAGTAGCTTCACAATGGTAATGGCGTTGAATTCTATTTTGCGGGGAGATCAAAAGGGATTAGTGAAATATTTGATCCTAACAATTGCCGGCGGCGTTTTGTTCTTGTGTGTGCAAGTCTGGGAATATTCTCACTTTATTATTGGGAGTGAACATTTAGAATCGATTTTAAAAGGCGCGGGATTCACTGGCAGTCAATTTTTACCCACGACAGGTATTTATGGATCTACATTTTATGCAACGACGATGTTTCATGGTCTCCATGTGTTATCCGGTGTGATTTATCTTTCCATTATTTTATCCATGGCTTTTAAGGAAAAGTTTGGACCAGATAATTATGACCGAGTGGAAATTGCCGGCCTGTTTTGGCATTTTATCGATCTCGTATGGATACTTGTGTTTACGGTAATCTATCTAATTTAAAGGAGTGATGATGGAAGATCATAAAAAAACCTATTTTTGGAATGCAGTATGGTTGGCGATTCTAACCGTTATTGAAGTTTTTGCCATTGACATGGGTTTGCCCAGAACAGGACTGATCGTTTTATTGTTGTCAATAACGGTCACGAAAATTTTACTCGTTGCCATGGTTTATATGCATCTACGATATGAAACAAAAACTTTACGTCGGCTTATTTTTCTTCCCATTCCACTGGCATTATATTTCCTATGGGGTGTAATGTATGATTCGGCATTTGATTGGACTTTATAATTTGTTAAAAAAAATAGGAATCACTATATTGCTTTTAATGGGGCCTATCATGGCTTGTCCCTATTGTGCCACATCCGATACAATTGGAGGTGGCCTTTCTGTCTATATTCCGTTGGTTGGGATTATTGTAAGTCCATTTTTAATGGTATTCGGTGCTATCGTTTATATAAGGAAAAAAGACTTAAATTAATATTCATTTTGTTGAAATTCTGGGATTAAAATTGTAATATCATTAGTTATGTTATACTCCAAATCAGCTGAGTACGCCATTCAGGCCATGATATATCTATCAGAAAATAAATCTGAAAAACCAATCATGATCAGTAAAATTGCTGCATCCTATGATATCCCCTATCAATTTTTAGCAAAAATTGTACAAACCTTGGTTAAGCAAAGATTGGTGAAGGCTACACGCGGAAGAAATGGGGGCATCAACCTTGGCCGCCCTTCCCATGAAATTTATGTAAATGAGATTGTTCATGCAATTGATGGCCCGCCACCTGAAAGAGAGCAATGTGTAATTGGGTTAGATTTGTGTTCAGATGAAACCCCATGCCCACTTCATGACAAATGGAAACCAATTCGATATAAAATTGCTGAAATGCTCGCAGGAGAGCACCTAGATGATTTGGCAGAACGAGTGACTGCAAAAAGGGAAAAAATGAAAAAATAAATTTTTTATTATTATATAGGATTATAAGGTCTTGTAATATATATATAATTTATATTAATTTTCCGACAGGTAACCAAAGAATAATCAATGAAAAAGATAATGAATAGACGAGATTTCATAAAAATTGGTGGCCTCGGTCTGGGTGGCCTTGCAATGGCAAACCCTATTTTTGATTGGGCAACGGGTGCGGTACTAACCGAAGCCGACCTTCAACAAACCTTTAATAAAATCCCCACCTATTGCGAGGTATGTTTTTGGAAATGTGCCGGTTGGGCCCATTTAAATGAAAAGGGGGATATCTGGAAATTAACCGGGAATGATAATGACCCCCATTGTAATGGGCGGTTATGTCCACGGGGTACCGGTGGTGTTGGGATGTATTATGATGATGATAGATTAAAGACACCGTTAATTCGCACAGGAGAAAGAGGCAGCCAATCTTTTCGTGAAGCCACATGGGATGAGGCCTTTGATTATATTGCGGAAAAAATGCAGAAAATTGCAGAAGAATATGGTCCGGAATGTATGGCTCTTTTTTCTCACGGATCGGGGGGTAAACATTTTGGTCGAATGCTAAAAGCATTTGGCTCTCCCAATATAACGGCCCCATCTTATGCCCAGTGTCGTGGCCCCAGAGAAGTTGCATTTTTTGCAACCTATGGCGAGGGCATTGGATCACCAGAACGTGTAGATATACGTGATACGGATTGCTTGGTATTGATTGGATCTCATATTGGTGAAAATATGCATAACGGGCAAGTCCAAGAAATGTCTGATGCCATAGATAAAGGTGCAACCATTATTACTGTGGATCCTCGTTTTTCCACCGCCGCCAGTAAATCCAAGTATTGGCTTCCCATTAAACCATCAACGGATATGGCATTATTATTATCCTGGATTCATGTCATTATTAAAGAAGAATGGTACGATAAAAAATATGTAGATAAATATGCATTTGGATTTGAAGAACTAAAAACGCATGTAAAAGATTTTACACCGGAGTGGGCCTATGGCATTACCACAATTAAACCCAATGTCATTCGTAAAACAGCCAAAGAAATGGCCAATGCCTCCCCATCTGTAATTGTTCATCCGGGAAGGCATGTCACTTGGTATGGTGACGATACTCAGCGATTACGTGCCGTATCAATTTTAAATGCATTGTTGGGTAGTTGGGGGCGTCGTGGTGGTTTTTACAACCCAGAAAAATACAAAGTTGCCAAACTGAAACTGCCAAAATATCCCAAACCAAATAAGTCTTGGAGAGATGCGTTTCCCGACCAGTATAAGTTAGCCGGACTTGCATTGGCATCAGGAATTTGTGACGCAACCATTCCAACTGATGAGAGAGATTGTTCGTTTAAAGGATGGATTGTTAACGGAACCAACCTGATTTCCACATTACCAAATCCTAAAAATACCTTAGAAGCAATTCAAAATTTAGATCTCATGGTTGTTATAGATACGATGCCCATGGAAATAACGGGTTGGGCAGATGTGGTTTTACCTGAATGTACCTATTTGGAACGATATGATAATTTAAGAGTGAGTGCACACAGGGAGCCCACCATAGCTCTTCGAGCCCCGGCGATCGAACAAAAATATAATACAAAGTCAGCCTGGTGGATGGCAAAAGAATTATCAAATAAACTGAACTTAAAAGATTATTTTCCTTTCGAAACTGAGGAGGAAGAACTGGATTGGCAGTTAAAACAAATTGGATCTTCGTTAAAAGAAATGAATAAGATTGGTGTAAAGAAATTCGATCGAAAATTTGATGATTTATATCCTTTGGAAAACCTCGAAGAATACGAATTCAATACCAATACGGGAAAAATTGAATTGTACTCTACCGCTATGGAAGATGAGGGTTATGATCCTTTACCAAAATATACGGCTCACGATGAACCGCCAGATGGTTTTTATCGATTGATTTACGGTCGGGCGCCCATGCACACTTTTAGCCGTACTGCAAATAATCCAAACTTAACGGACCTTATGGATGAAAATGATGTTTGGATCAATCCAAAAGTAGCCAAAGAGTGGGGATTAAAAAACAATCAAGAGATATGGTTAGAAAATCAAGATGGTGTTATTTCTTCATTTCCGATCAAAGTTCGAGTGACAGAGCGAATTCGATGGGATTCAGTTTATATGGTTCATGGGTTTGGCCATACGAATAAAAATCTTTCCCGTGCCCATGGTAAAGGTGCCAGTGATGCAGAATTAATTACAAAAACCAAAATTGACCCTATTATGGGCGGTACAGGAATGCGTGTAAATTTTGTTACATTTCATACTGAGTTGCCAACTCAAGGCGGTGCCTAATGCGTTATGCCATGGCCATCGATACAAAAAAATGTGTGGGTTGCAGTGACTGTGTCGTTGCGTGCCAGACAGAAAATAATGTACCTATTGGATATTGCCGTGATTGGGTTGTTGAAGCGACTTCGGGTACATATCCCGATTTATCAATGGAATTGCGGAGCGAACGATGTAACCATTGTACCAATGCACCTTGTGTACGTTGCTGCCCAACCGAAGCCAGTCATATTGTGGAAGGTGGAATAGTACTGGTTGATCCTGACCAGTGTATTGGATGTAAGGCTTGCATTGCCTCTTGTCCATACGATGCAAGATTTGTACATCCGGAAGGGTATGTTGATAAATGCACCTTTTGTATTCATAAAGTTGAAAAAGGAGAAGACCCTGCTTGTGTAGAAGTTTGCCCCACCAAATGTATGTATTTTGGAGACACAGATGATCCCAACAGTGATATTTCCAAATTATTGAAAAAACGTAAGTGGAAAACACTTATTCCGGAAGCTGGGACGGAACCCAATATTTATTATTTGATTTGAGGTCAATTATGATTGAAGAATTAATTATCAGTGGAAGAATGAACCCGGAGATCGATCCTCATCTTCATGCCTGGCCTTGGTATGTCCCAACGGATTTGTTTCTTGCAGCATTGGTGGCAGGTATTTTGATCTTTTCTGCATTTTTAACATTGCATGGCCGGGAGAATGAATTTCCTGCAGCAGTAAAACGAGCACCGATTTTAGCACCTTTTTTACTTGGGATTGCACTACTACTCCTGTTCTTAGATCTCTCACACAAATTGTACTTTTGGCAGTTATACACGAATATTCGATGGACATCACCCCTGAGTTGGGGAGCATGGACATACTTGTTTTTAACACCATTAGCTTTTATTTGGGCAGCAATTCATATAAAAACTGCTTTCCCTAATTGGACTTGGCCTTATAAATGGATAGATACTTTCATAGAATCCTTAAAAGGCTATCGAATTTGGTTTGCATGGGCAATTTTGGGCTTGTCACTCACTTTAGGCATGTATACAGGTATATTATTGTCCGCATTTAATGCTCGACCAATTTGGAATTCTGCCATAATAGGACCACTATTTTTAACATCAGGATTAACGAGTGCAACCGCGTTTATATTGCTTAATTGCCCAAAAGGTTCAAATGAAAAGAAATTATTCTGCACAGTTTCATTAATTTCACTAGGCGTACAAACCTTTTTAATGATTCATTTAGTCATGGGATACTTATCAAGCGATTTAGCTCAAGTAAAAGCGGCTGATTTATTTTTGGGCGGCGAATTCACTACATTATTCTGGATATTGATTGTTGCTCTAGGAACATTAATTCCTGCCTATTTACACATACTATATCTTAAAAATATTAAAATACCGGTCATTGTGCCATCTATTCTAATTATTTTGGGTGGTTTCTTCTTGAGATATATTCTCGTTGAAGCAGGTCAAATAAGTCATTGGTAAACCATAATTGGAGATTCATTCATGATTGAAGAAGTCATAGTAAGCGGTCGTTCTAATCCAGAAATTGATCCATTTTTACACGTTTGGGGTTGGGAGATTCCTTTTTACTTATTCATCGGTGGCCTAGTAGCTGGCATCTTATTCTTTTCAGCACTATTTACTATTCGTGGAAAAGAAGAAGAATTTCCTACTGCGGTAAAACTAGCACCAATGATGACTCCCATTTTACTTGGGTTGGGCCTTTTTTCTCTATTATTGGATTTGAGTCATAAATTATATTTTTGGCAATTATATACAAATATCCGATGGGAATCTCCCATGAGCTGGGGAGCTTGGACATTAATGATTATTTACCCATTAACGATTATTTGGAGCGCCATTTGGTTAAAAGATGTGTTCCCAAAATGGGATTGGAAATTTCAATGGATTGATGAAGGATTAGAAATAATCCGACACTATAAAAAGGCGTTAGCTTGGTCACTGATGATTTTATCAATTATACTCGGTATGTATACTGGAATTTTATTATCTGCGTTTAACGCTCGACCATTTTGGAACACCGCCATTTTAGGGCCTTTATTTTTAACTTCAGGACTATCGGCTGGCGCCGCATTAATTATGTTGATGTCAAAAGCATCGAAAGAAAAACGGCTTTTTGCCAGGATTGATTTGATGCTCATTGGAACTGAATTATTTCTCATTATTCATTTATTCATGGGATTCCTTGCAGGGACAAATGTTCATATTGAAGCAGCTAAATTATTTTTGGGTGGCGAATTCACTATTAGCTTTTGGATATTTGTTGTGTTTGGTGGTTTGATTTTCCCGGCCATCTTAGAAATTTTAGAATTACAAAAAGTTAAAATACCACATTACATTTCTGCCATGTTGGTCTTGTTTGGGAGTTTAGCATTACGCTTTATTGTTGTAGATGCAGGTCAAGCAAGTCGCTGGCTCTATTAAGGAGAAAAATATGAAAACGAAATATATGAACCCATATCTTGCAGGCGTTTTACTGGGATTAGTCCTGTTGTCTGCATTTTATTTTTCCGGACGTGGATTGGGTGCCAGTGGTGCTGTAAAAAGTGTTGTAGTTACAGCCGTAGAAACGGTTGCCTCTGATCACGCATCTAATTCTGAATATTACAGTAAATATACAGGCGAAGGGAAGAATCCACTCAACTCTTGGTTGGTATATGAAATATTGGGTGTGATTGTAGGTGGGTTCCTATCGGGTGCTTTGGCGGGAAGATTGAAACTGAAAGTAGAGCATAGCCCTAAGATTACATCGAATAAGCGCCTGATGTTAGCGGGTATAGGCGGAATTCTTTTTGGATTCGGAAGTCAATTGGGTCGTGGATGTACGAGCGGTTCTGCCCTTACTGGTATGGCTGTCTTATCTTTGGCAGGGTTTGTAACTATGATGGCGATATTTGGCACTGCTTTCGCATTGGCATACTTTTTTAGAAAAAATTGGATTTAGGAGATAAATTATGGGACCATTAATACCCCAAGAAGTGATCAGTGAAGGATGGAACTTTTTTATAGCTTTTGCTGTGGGAATTGGATTTGGGTTTATATTAGAACAAGCAGGGTTTTCCTCAAGCCGAAAACTTGCAGGTGTTTTTTATGGATATGATTCTGTGGTTTTAAAAGTATTTTTTACCGCGGCAGTTACAGGCATGCTTGGGTTACTTTATTTTAGCTTATTTGGTTGGATTGATTTAAGTATGATTTGGGTCAACCCCACATATTTATGGTCAGCAATAATTGGCGGCATTATTATGGGCGCCGGATTCATTATAGGCGGATTTTGTCCAGGAACAAGTGTATGTGCAGCAGCCATTGGTAAAATTGATGCTATGGTGTTTGTTGGTGGTATTTTTTTGGGAATTTTCGCTTTTGGTGAGTTTTACCCTATGATTAAATCACTCTATATGGCGGAATATCTTGGCCAGATAAAACTATCTAAAATTTTAGGTATTTCTCAAGGAACACTTACTTTTTTTGTAATTATTGCTGCTTTAATTATGTTTTGGATAGCTGAAATTGCTGAGAAAAAATTTCCAAGAGAGGAGTACTAACCATGACACCTCGAATTAAACTTACGACCGTTCTATTAGGATTTGGACTTATCATTGCGTTTGTACCAGAAAATACCACGAAACCATTTCGACTCACAGCTTCAGAAATGCTCAATGAGGTACAATATGGCACTGAACTTATTCATCCGGATGAGCTTGCGGATTGGTTAATTAATAATGACCCATCCATTCAACTTATTGATATTCGTTCTGCAGATGAATTTGATAATTTTCATTTAGATGGTGCTATTAATATTCCGCTAAATCAAATATTGGATGATGAATGGGTTGACTTTTTAGACCAGGATATTAAAATGAACATTCTTTATTCTAATGGTACAACAAGGGCCCACGAAGCTTGGATGATATCCCGACAACTTGGCTATGAAAATAATACAGTATTAATGGGTGGATTAAATTATTGGACAGAAACAATATTAAATCCTAACAAACCAAAATCCACTTCTCCCGACGATGAAATTGCAAAATATGAATTTAGAAAAGGCGCCAGTCAGTACTTCGGGGGTGCACCTGATAAATCATCACCTAACACTGAAAACAAGTCTAAGAAACCAACGATAAAAAGAAGAAAAAAGAAGAAAAAAGTTCCTGATGGTTCTTGTTAGTTAACCGAATTATTCATTTTTTCTATGCCGGAATTATGGGTTGTGAATCGTCTTATTTTTATTTACCTATAAAAAATAATATCCCTTATTGATCATTTGCGATATTTTTATATATATTCGCAACCACTTTTTGAGTGTATTATTTCGCTCAATCAACATTAGGCAATCTTACTTTAAATAATAAAAGATCATGCATGATCTCTAAACTTTCGGGTAATAATATTGATAGTTTTAGTAATGTTATTATTTGAGTAGAAAAGTAGAAACCACTATAAGGAATATTTATGAGCGGACAACCAGATACCCATCACGAAGAGTCATTTTGGAGAAAATATATTTTCTCTATTGACCATAAAGTCATTGGATTACAATACGGAATTACGGCATTAATATTCTTATTTTTTGGATTTTGCCTTATGATGATGATGAGATGGCAGCTGGCCTATCCAGAACAACCCATGCCCTGGTTTGGTTGGTTATTTGGTGAGACTGGTGTTATGCTTCCTGAAATGTATAATTCTTTGGGTGCTATGCATGGAACAGTTATGATTTTCTTGGGAGTTGTCCCTTTAGCGGTTGGTGCATTTGGGAACTATTTTGTTCCCCTTCAAATTGGTGCTCCCGATATGGCTTTTCCCAAGTTAAATATGACCAGTTATTGGTGTTATTTCGCAGGTGGTATTGTTATGATGGTTGGTTTCTTCGTCCCCGGTGGTGCTGCGAATTCTGGATGGACCTCATATCCGCCCTTAGCTGATATTGCTACAACAGGGCAAACGGTTTGGCTTTTTGGTATGGTTTTACTGATTACATCATCTTTATTGGGGTCTATAAATACAATAACAACCATTGTTCAACTACGGGCAAAAGGCCTTACTTGGATGAGATTGCCATTCTTTGTATGGTCCCAGTTTGTAACAGCATTTCTTTTACTTTTAGCTTTCCCACCTTTAGAAGCAGCCGGCGTACTTCAATTAATGGATCGCCTTTTAGATACTAGCTTTTTTCTACCATCTGGTTTGATTGTTTCCGGCGAAGTATTAAATGTGAGTGGCGGCGGTAGTCCATTATTATGGCAGCACATGTTTTGGTTTCTTGCCCATCCAGAAGTATATGTACTTATTCTGCCTGCAATGGGAATTGTAGCAGAGGTATTATCAAACAATACACGGAAACCGCTCTGGGGATATAAATCTATTGTTTATGCGTCATCCTTTTTAGGGTTTATGTCTTTTATTGTTTGGGCACATCATATGTTTATGACAGGGATGGGATCTACCATCAGCGCATTTTTTCAAACAACAACAATGATTATATCCGTGCCTTCTGTTGTCATTTTGACCGCAATGTTTATTTCTCTATGGGGTGCATCTATTAGATATAACTCTGCCATGCTATTTGCATTGGGATTCCTACCCATGTTTGGAATAGGCGGGTTGACGGGATTGCCCTTAGGTATTGCTGCATCAGATATACATCTTCATGATACCTATTACGTCATTGGTCATTTTCACTATGTTGTTGCGCCGGGAACTATTTTTGCTCTATTCGCTGGTGTATATTACTGGTTTCCAAAAATGACAGGTAAAACGTTGAATGAAACTTTAGGAAAAATTCACTTTTGGCTTTCAATGATTTTTATCAATGGAATATTTATGCCCATGTTTGTTCAGGGATTGGCGGGAGTTTCAAGGAGATTATGGGATGGTGGAGCCTCCTATGCCCATGCAACAGATACCCTATGGCTTAATGAAGTAATGTCTGCATCCGCGTGGTTACTTGGATTAGCACAAATTCCATTTATATATAATTTAATTAAAAGTATGAAGTCGGGAGAGAAAGCTGAAAGCAACCATTGGGATGCAACGACATTGGAATGGACAGATGCACCATCACCTCCATTGCCCCATCGAAATTTTGAAGTGATACCTGAAGTATATCGTGGACCATATGAGTACAGTGTACCAGGGGCTGACAAAGACTTTACCCCACAATCAGAAGCGTAAGAAAGGATTTTTATGGAAATTCCATATAATGTAGAAGAAAGACAAGATACGGGTATGTTTAATGCTAAGCTGGGTATTTGGCTTTTTTTGGCCTCAGAAGTCATGTTATTTGGTGGCTTATTTTCTGCATATGTTTTTCTGAGAATGGGGGATGTAACGGGTACATTTATCAGTGGGGCGAGCGAATTAAACATTCCGCTAGCTACGTTTAATACACTTGTTCTTATTTCATCTAGTGTCACAATGATCATGTCCTGGGTGTCTCTCAAATTAGGGGAGCAGAAAAAATTTAAAACATATTTAGGCACAACACTTTTATTGGCGGGTGTGTTTTTGGTGGTAAAATATTTTGAATATACAGCGAAGTTTCATCACGGAATATTCCCTGAAACTTCAACATTTTTCGCAATCTATTTCACATTGACCGGACTTCATATGCTCCATATAATTGGTGGTATGGTTGTTATTTTCTATTTTCTCGTACCCGGTTCAAAAATGATGAACACTGAATCTGAACGATTTACAAATAGAATTGAAATTGTTGGGCTTTATTGGCATTTTGTTGATTTAGTCTGGATTTTTCTTTTTCCCGTACTTTACTTGCTATAGGAGACAAAAATGAGTGGACATAGTGTAGAAGACATTAAAAAAAGTGTTAAAGTTTATATAGGCGTATTTGCAGCCTTAGCCGTGCTAACCGTGGTTACTGTTGCTGCATCTTATCTTGATTTGAGTTCCGGAGAAGCCTTTTTTCTTGCAATAATTATTGCTTCGGTAAAGGGGACCCTTGTGGCAGGATATTTTATGCATTTATTTTCTGAAAAAACAACCGTATTAGCGGTATTGGGTTTGACATTTTTCTTTTTAATCGTCATAATGTTTCTACCTTTTATGGCATTTACCGATCAGGCGGTGATTTAATTATGTTAAGTATCAAATCGTTTCACATTTTTTTTATTTCTATTTCTATTATTGTTACGGTAGGGTATGGAATATGGCAACTTCAAAACCCGTCTATATATGCAAGCTTTTCTACGATTTTAGGCGTGCTTGGATTATTGAGTGGCACTGGACTAATTCTTTATCTTCAAAAAGTAATAAAGAAATTCAAAACAATTTAACATTGTAGATATGACTCGTTTAATAATTATAACCGCTGTGTATACACTCCCAAATATTTCATACGCATGTGCCACGTGTTATGGTGCCTCAGATGCACCAGCAACAATTGGGATGAATTGGGCGATTATGACCTTACTCGGCGTGACGGGTACAATGCTTGGAAGTGTTGCCACTGTTATGATTCGGTTGAAAAACAGAGCGAAGAAATTTAGAACCCGAAGTAAAGATATTTAGGAGGAAAACTTGTGTTAGATCTTTTAAGAAAATATGGATTACCAATTAATGCATCATCCCATGGTGGTGCTGTAGATGAAGTCATTGTTCTATTTCATTGGCTCATGTTATTTCTCTTTATTGGGTGGGGGCTCTTTTTTATCTATACGTTAATTCGTTTCAGAGCATCCAAAAACCCCAAAGCTGATTATGTAGGTGTAAAAAGCCACCTGTCTTCCGGTTTGGAAGTGGCCGTTGCGGCAATTGAATTTGTGATATTAATTGGATTTGCCATTCCTATTTGGGCAACGCGCGTTAACGATGTTCCCAATAGTGCAACCGGTGCGGAAGAAATTAGAGTTATTGGTCAGCAGTTCGCATGGAATATCCACTATCCGGGTGCAGATGGAAAATTTGGTAATCGCGATTTAAAATTAGTAGATGAAGTATCCAATCCAATCGGGTTAGATAGATCTGACCTAAATGGTGTTGATGATTTTGTTACTGTAAATCAACTTCATATTCCGGTGAATAAACCGATACGTATTGATCTTTCATCAAAGGATGTAATTCATAGTTTTTCCCTCCCTGAATTTAGAGTTAAACAGGATGCCGTTCCTGGAATGAGCATTCCAGTGTGGTTTGAAGCCAATATGACGACGGATGAATATCTCCAAACTGTGGAAGGCACTGATCGTGAAGGGCAAGGATTTGAAATCGCATGCGCACAATTATGTGGTTTGGGTCACTATCGCATGAAAGGATTCCTAACTGTTCATGATAATGAGGGCTATGCTGCCTGGCTTGATGAACAAGCAGAATACCTGGAAGAAGAAGGAGAAGATGATGATTGGGGTGACGACTTTTAATTCCAGTCCAATCTGAAACATATTTGTTGAAACCCCTATTGGTTCGATCGAGTGGATAGGGGTTTTTTATTGGGATTAATTCAAAAATAATCCTCAAGCAAATCGTATATTTCTGGTCCTAAATAATTAATAATATTAACACATGAATTCATCATCTCAGTCCTGGCTTCGACGCCTATCAAAATTAACTGCCTTTTCAACATTATTTCTTATTTTTGCTGGTGCATTGGTAAAAAGCCACGAAGTGGGCTTGTCCGTTCCTGATTGGCCAACCACCTATGGAAAACAGATGTTTGCTTATCCAATCTCAGATATGGTTGGGGGTATATTTTATGAACATGGACACCGTATGATTGCCACAATCGTGGGGTTTTTTACGATGGTTCAAGCTATTTGGCTTGGTTTTTCTCATGAACAAAACTGGTTGAAAAAAGTTGGGTATTTTGCTTTAGGGACTGTAATTATTCAAGGATTATTTGGTGGAATAACGGTTTTATATTTTCTCCCACCACCTGTTTCAATCATTCACGGAATATTGGCACAAACATTTTTTATGACTACAATTGTGATTGCATATGGTTTATCAATTGAAAGATCCAAGCGGGAAGACATTATATGGCCACCCAAACTGAAACAGGGCGCTATAATCATAGTTGGGTTTGTTTATGTTCAGTTGATATTAGGGGCCCTTATGCGCCATACTGCATCAGGATTGGCAATTCCAGACTTCCCTTTAATGGGTGGAATGTGGATACCCACTTTTTCCTCAAACATGCTAAATAATATAAATGTTGTACTTTTTGAAATGGATAGAGATTTGGTAACAATGGGACAGGTCGTCATTCACTTTATTCATCGATTGGGTGCCGTAATTGTAACAGGGACTATTGCTTATTATTTATATAGATATAACTCAATTATTCAAAAAGATAAATTAGTTCGAAATACTTTTTGGTGGATTGGTGGCATTGTTATCACACAGTTTACTTTGGGAGTGGTAACGGTGCTTACAGAAAGATCTCCATATATTGCCAGTTATCACGTAGTTACAGGTGCGGCCTTATTAGGGATTTGTACCTTATTGTCGTTTCGCATAAATTCAAAAAAATGGAATGAATGGAGATCCCATTGAAATTTAAAAAGCAAAAAGCGAAATCTTTATTGAGTATATATCTGGAATTGAGCAAACTCAATATACTATCTCTGGTATTGGTTGCCACTTTATTAGGGTATTTTCTTGGAAATATGGGTTGGGGATCATGGGAAAGATTATTCTTTACCTTATTAGGAACCTCTTTAACAGCAGCGGGATCAGGCGCATTTAATCATTTAATAGAGAGAGTGCCGGATGGCCTCATGGAACGGACTAAAAATAGGCCTTTACCGGCAGAATTGATTTCGCCCATTCATGTTCTATTATTTGGCATAACAATGGCTATATCTGGCATAGTATTATTGGTTTGGAAAGTAAATATGTTGACTGGATTCTTGTCATTACTCACGGCGTTTTTATACATTACAATTTATACGCCTCTCAAAAAAGTCACTTGGTGGAATACATCTGTTGGATCTATTCCCGGTGCATTGCCCATTATTGGTGGCTGGACAGCTGCCACTGGCGAAATCGGCACTATGGCGTGGATTCTTTTTGGTATAATGTATCTTTGGCAGCATCCACACTTTTATGCAATTGCCTGGATGTGTAAGGATGATTATGCTCAGGCAGGTTTTAAAATGCTTCCTGTGGTTGAACCGGATGGTGCTCGAACCATTCGACAGATATTTTGGCATTTATTTTTAATGATTCCATTGTCTATTTTACCCGTTATTGAGGGATCTTTGGGAAATATTTACTTAGTAGGTACTATTATCATTTCTATTGCATTTTTTCTATCAGCAATTCCATTGGCAAAAGATAAATCACGAAAAAGTGCACTGCTGCTATTGAAAGCATCGGTATTTTATTTACCGGCATTACTTATCGTAATCATAATCGACTTGGGGGTATAAATATGTCACAAAAATCTCGATTCATCCTATATGGCGTTCTTGCCGTTGTATTACTTATTACCTATCTCAGTAAGGAATCAACATCAAAACCATCATTACCCGTTCTGGGTTCCATACCGGAATTTCAATTTACTGACAGTAATGGCGATACAATTGAGCGAATAGATCTGAATGATAAAGTCTGGGTAGCTGATTTTATTTTTACTACTTGTACAATGGCTTGTCCGGTGATGACAGGAAATATGAATCTTATTCATAAAGAATATCGGAATAATGAAGATGTGAGAATTGTCTCAATTTCCGTTTATCCGGAATATGACACACCGAAAGTGTTGACTGATTACGCATCTAGATATGATGCGAATACCGATCGATGGCATTTTCTGACTGGTCCCGAAGAGGATGTGAAAGAAATAATTTTAAATGGGTTTAAGATGGGCGATTATGAGGATATTATTTTTCACAGTGAACGGTTTGCATTGGTGGATAAAAAAGGACAAATCCGGGGATATTATAATGGTATGCAAACCAGTGATATGAAAAACCTGAAAAGAGATATGAATTTATTATTGGGAGATTAATAGTGGTGACTCGAGACAATTTTTGGTTGAGAATTATATATATTATTTCAATAATTATTACGGTAGCCGTCGCATTTTTAATTTTAGGTCCCAGACCCCAAGGATTTGACGGTTCTATTGATGTATCCCAATTGCCGATAATCCATGCGACATTTAATGGAATTACAGCTATTTTACTTATCTATGGATATTATTTAATCCGACAAAAAAAACAGAAAGAGCATAAGAATATAATGCTTAGTGCTTTTGGAACTTCCAGTGCTTTTTTGGTAAGCTATGTGATTTATCACTGGTTCAAGGCAGGACCCAAACAATACACTGGTGATTTTTCTGAAATATATTATTTTATCCTTATCACTCATATTATTTTAGCCGTTATTATCATTCCCATGGCATTGGTGACTCTTTATCGCGGTTGGACAGACAGTTTAAAAAAACATCGTAAAATAGCCAAAGTGACTTTACCTGTTTGGCTCTATGTATCCATAACAGGTGTTTTGATTTATTGGATGCTTTACTAAAGGCGTTTTACTAAGCCACCAAACTTTTGATCTATTTCGAATCCTAATCTGTAAAAAAGACCGGATTGAAAAAATCCCACCGTTAAATATTTATATTTTTTCATTCTTAACCGAATAAATAATTCCTCTACTAATCGAATGCTTAGGTAATTATTTCGAAAATGGGGAGCAATGACAATTTTTTCTAAGTGGGCAATACCTGGGCCTGTTGTCTTCCAAAATAAACCACCAGCCAACCTTCTTTTTTTATCGTTAACAAGAAGAAATTCGTGGTTTATTTCAAACTGAACTTCCAGTTTAGCTTCTATTAAGAGCCGATGAAATCGCGCCACTTCTTTCGGATGAAACGGTGGTCGAATTTTAAACGATTGCCCTGATTTTCCTTCGATGATTACGGCTAAATCCAATTGACCTTTTTTGCCCACGTCTCTTGAGATAAGTTCGGCGTAATCTGCCGCATCTACATGTTCAAAAACTAGCCGTGTTAAAAAATATTTTTCAGCTTCTGTCAGTTCCACTTCATCGTGAATTATGTGAAGATAAGATTCAAGACTTTCTTCCGAAATGGATCCCGAACGCATTTGAGCCATTAAATCAGTTAGTCTTTTGACTAAGTTAGGATTTAGATCTTTGAATGCAGTCATAAGAAAAAACCGAATTCGGGTTTCAGGGTATTGGTTAATCATTGTCTGTAATTTATAATCTTTGTATAAATCCTGAATGATGACGCCCCGAGCTTTAAATGTAGCATCTGGATTTAGGTCTAGCCATCGTTGATACCGTAATGAAGCAAAGACTACTCGCTTTCTCAGTAAACCGGTTGTGTTGACTTCATCCATAAATTGTTTAACCCGATTAGGAGAATGATCAAATTCCTTACTGGACTTTTTTATGGATCTGAGAAGGGTTTCGCCAGTTTTGAGGCCAAATACTTCTATCGTAACAGTATATAAAATTTCCCAATCTGCCATTTTTTTCAATCCATGAAATGTTTTTTCAGTCTCTAAAATAAAATATTTAAAAAATGATATAAACACTTCTTCAATTTTGTCGGTTTTTTTACGACCGGAAATGGACACAAGTCTCGTTCCCGTATAATAATCAAATTCAGGAATGATAACATTATTTGGAGATGGATTCTTAATGATTCGCGTGCATCCTGTGCGTTTCCAAAATTCCAAATAAGCCGTCGCACCATTCCAAATAAAATGAAGCCATCGCATTTGCCACCGATCAGGATATTTTCCGGAAGAAATCTCTTTTTCTTTTCGCTGGAGATACTGTGTTACAGTTTCACCTGAAATATATTCTTCTGTATAAACCTGATGTTGAGACCAGTGTGAACCAAAATTTTCCACTAATTGTTTATTTTGTAAGGAAGTTCCCATAGAAATAAGCCAATTGGTTTCTTGAGTAAATTGTGAAGCGTCTAAAGTATTATTAATATTTACGACGAAATTATAGGCTTTCCCATTTCTTAGCTGAACCAGTATTCTGATCACATCCTTACCATTTCCATGTCCGAGGAAAGAAATCCATACACCCTTTGGTGAGATTTCATTTAAATGTAGTTGGTAACCTTTAGAAAAAATGAAAACGGATTCACCTATTAATGTTGAATTAATTATTACGCGTTCAATTCTATTTTTTATTTCATCCGTTACATTTTTATCAAATTGAATGACTTTTCCCCAGTTAAATGATTTGTCTAATGATTGTGAATGAATCCTTTCGCGAAACTCGGTTTCCAATTTTGTTCGATTATCGCTGGCTAATTTTGCATAGGCAGTGTTTATTGGAAAAAGTATCCACAAGGTTAATTCCCCCCTAGATTTTGTAAAATATTTCGGATTTAAAATACCCAGATCCGTAATCAAATTGATAAGCAAAGTGCAAACTTTTTCATCTTTTTTCTGTATTTGTACTGACTGTCTGAATTCAGCCAATAACTCTAATATTGATTGAAAATGATCATCTTGTATTAGTCCTAAGTTGAAACTTGTGAATACTCCTGATTGATCTACAGCAATGGAATTCCGAAAAAGATTGATAAACATTTCTCTTGTGAGGTAGGGCATAAGGATTTCAAAAGACTTAATCCATATTTTGGGGTCTGGGTGCATTTGAAGTCGTAGTAATTGCTCTTGAATAATCGATTGATATTTTGGAGAGTTCAATCCTTGTTTAAAAAATATCAATGCAGAATTAACGTGATGGTGATCTTTTTGTAAAAGGTTGTATGCAGCCAAATGGAGAGATGGTAAAGATAAATCACCTTCTGGATAGGGCGGAATCGCATCCAAAAAATATTCAAATTGATGATAGGGTAATTTGATAGGATTGACTGAAAAGGTATGGTATGGTTCAAAAGAAATCACCCGATATCCAACATCGCCTACAAAGTCAACGAATGATTGATTCCCTATCCACAAATTGGGATCTCTAATGAATTTAGCAAAACTGAATGTTGTATTTTTTGGTTGGTAAACAAAGTCCCCAATAACTAAGGCTGCTTTGTTCCATTTAAATGGTAAACCTCCATCAAATTTATATTCACTAATGGTTTTACCATCCCAGCTAATATCACCACGGGTGAGACGCTTTTCCCTGAGGAGCCAGTTCGGAATTTGTATTTCATAATCTCCCCGGATAAGGCTGGTATAATTCTTCTCATACATGGGTTCGATAATTTCCGCAAAATTTTCCAATATATTTTTTCGTTTAAAGGTATTCTTCAACGTGAGCTCATTGTTGTCGTGATTAAAATCCCTGGGAATGATAGCATAATTCACGATTCGTTCATAGGGCGGTAAAAAGGTATTCACAGAAAAGACCAATGAACTAAAATAGATCCGAATCTCTTCAGGAGACATCGTATCAATATTCACTGCATCATTTTCCGGCTCTGGATATAGGAGAATTGTATTGAATTCTTTTCCATCCCCTACTAAAAAGACAGATCGGATTGCTTCAAAATCTTGGAATAAGTTTTCTATTTTCTGGGGAGAAATTGTTTGTCCACGACTGTTTTTATAAATTTCTTTTTTTCGGTCTACAATAAAATAATGACCTTTTTTATAATTGAATATATCTCCTGTATGAAACCATCCATCCGTATATGACCCTTTTATCTCATCCTTATAATACCCAGTAGAAACATAGGGGCCTCGCATGAGTAATTCATTATCCTCTGCCAGTTTTAGGTCAATCCCTGGGAGCGTTTTACCCACGGAGTTAACCACATAATCTTCTGGTGGTGTCATGGTTATTCCACCAGTCCCTTCTGTCATTCCATAACCACTTAATAAAGAAATACCGTTTTGATGAAAGAATTTAAAGATGTCCGGGTCGAGAAATCCGGCAGCTGAAAGTCCCCATTTTAAATTCCCACCTGTCACTGTTGTTGTCACTTTTTTAATTGCGACATCATCCGATTTTTCAATTGGGATTGAAGCAGCCACCTGTTCCTGAATTTGAATCCATCGTTTGGGGATAGATATAAATACGGATGGTTTTGTCACTTTCAAATCATGAAGTAAATTTTTAAAAGATGTGGATTGGGTAAATGTATAAGTGGCGCCCCAAAAGATTGATCCCATCATTTCAAACCAACGGCCAAATGTATGATAAAGTGGGAGATAGCACAGGAATAAATCGTTGGAGCCAATTTTAGGAAGCGCTAATGCACGGGCAAACCGTTTTGTAATAATATTTTCCTGATTAAAAATAATACCCTTGGGATTATCCGTTGTACCGGAGGTATACATGATTGTGGCGAGAGATTGCAGATCTTCGGATTTTGGTTTGACGATTTTGGTTTGACGACATTTTATCAAGAAATCTTTCCATGATTTTTTGTTATCAATATGGACAGCGTTGAATTCAGACGATTTGCGTTTTGTATTTTTGAGTAAATCAGGGGCTCTGTCACTACCCATAAACAAATGAGTTATTTCTGCATGATCCAACACATAGAATAGGTGATCTGGGGATAAATTCATGGGGATTGGAACGATAGGAATATGATAAGATAGGCAGGCCAAATCTAGTATAATACCGTTTAGATGATTTGGTATTAGGATTCCAATGGTATCATTTTTGCCTAATTGTTCTTGAAAATAGGAACCAATGGATTGAACCATTTCCCACACTTCATCATAAGATGTAGATGTAATATTATTGGATGAAATTGTCTGAAATAATGGTTTATCACCATATCTTTCTACCCGCTGGGCGAGCAGGGCATAGACATTAAAATTCGATTTTAGAATCAGTTGATGAAGTAGGTTGAACCATTCATCGATTCTATCTGCTGAATAGATTAGATTATTAATTGCCGGAAGATGACCGATCTCTAAAAACGAATGAATAGAACACTCATTGTCTGTATTCAGTAATGATTGTGCTGAATCAATTAATTCATTTACAGATAGCTTCTCTTCTTCTGCAAGTTTGATAAATTTATGGATATTAGCCATCCGTAAAATTAGAGAATTCATAAAATATATCCCTCATCTATATGGTTGCTCAATGTTGTGGATTTCTGTAAGTTTTCACTCGTTTCAAAACACCAAAGTTTCATGGCAAAACAATCCCAATACTCAAAGACGCAAGTGGCCAAGTATATATCGGAAGCTCCTTCTGCTGTTCATGCATATATTACTGATTTAGAAAAGCAAATCAGTAACTTAGCCAATATTGGTTTGGCCCTATCCAAAGAAAAGGACATGAATAAACTTCTGGAGATGATTCTTATAGAAGCCAAAAGAATTGCTAATTCCGATGGCGGTACTTTATACATGATGACGGATGATAACCGTTTACGATTTGAAATTTTAATGACAGATTCGCTTGATTTTCATATGGGAGGAACCTCCGGAAAAGATATTCCATTTTATCCGGTAAAACTATACACAGATGAAGGGGAACCCAATAACGCTATGATTGCGGCTTATGTGGGGCTTACAGGTGAAACAGTTAATATCAAGGATGCCTACAAAGCTAAAGGATTTGATTTTACCGGAACAAAAATGTTTGATGAAAAAACAGGTTATAGATCTAAATCATTTTTAACGGTGCCGCTCAAAAACCATGAAGATGAAATTATTGGTGTGCTTCAGCTTCTGAATGCTCAGGACTCTAAAACAAAAAAAATTATTCCCTTTACTCCGGACGTTCAAGATATGGTGGAAGCATTGGCCAGTCAGGCTGCGGTGGCGATTACCAATAAGAATTTGATTAAAGATTTAGAAAATTTATTTGAATCCTTTATTAAACTGATTGCCTCTGCCATTGATGCCAAATCGCCCTATACCGGTGGGCACTGCGAGCGCGTACCGGAGATTACCATACTTTTAGCTAACGCAGTTCAGGAAACGAAAGATGGCCCCTTTGCGGATGTAACATTTACAGATAAGGAAATGTATGAGCTGAAAATCGCAGCTTGGCTCCATGACTGTGGTAAAGTAGCTACGCCGGAATTTGTTGTAGATAAAAGTACAAAATTGGAGACGATTTATGATCGTGTTCATGAAGTAGAAACACGATTTGGCGTTCTCCGTCGGGATGAAGAAATTAAACGCTTGAAAAAAGAACTCAAGATTGAACGGGACAAATCTCTTTCTGTCGACGATAAGGAAAATAAAATAAAAGAACTCAAAAAATCATTTCGCAAAACAATGAACACCCTAAAGAGTGATTTGGAATTTGTACAAGAATCTAATGTGGGGGGTGAATTTATGTCCGGAGATAAAAAAGATCGTGTATATCAAATTGCGAATTATCGGTGGAAACCCAATGGGAAAATGGAAAGATTCCTTTCTGAAGATGAAATATACAATTTAACCATTCCAAAAGGGACCCTGACGCCGGAAGAACGAAAAGTGATTAATGACCATATTGTGGTGACCATCAATATGTTGGAAGAATTACCCTACCCAAAACATTTACAAAATGTACCTGAGTTTGCCGGAGGTCACCACGAGAAATTAGATGGTACCGGTTATCCGAAAGGATTGGTAAAGGATGAAATGACAGTCCAAGCCCGCATTATGGCGATTGCAGATATTTTTGAAGCATTGACTGCCAGAGATCGTCCGTATAAAAAAGGAAAAACCCTGAGCCAGGCCATGCGCATTTTGGGATTTATGAAAAATGATGCTCATATTGATGTGGATCTATTTGATATTTTTGTGAAAGAAAAAATCTACCTTAAATATGCGGAAGAATATCTCGATCCGGAACAAATTGATGAAGTCCAAATTTAATTTTTGGTTCTGGTCTTAACGAATCGAAATAATATATTATGACATTTGAAATTGCATTTGTTCTTGCCATCATAGGGTTGGCATTTATCCTTTTTGTCACAGAAACCTTCAGTTTAGATATAACAGCATTGCTCATTCTAAGTATCCTATTTGGTTTTGGATTTTTAACCCCTGAAGAAGCCATTTCGGGATTATCTAATCCTGCCGTCATTACGATTGCTCTCCTATTTACGCTGAGTCATGCACTTCAGAAAACACGTATTCTTGAATATTTAGTAATAAAAATCAATCAGATTGCATCTAAATCACAAATTTTGGGTTTGGGTGTTTATTTACTCACAATAGGAATCGCCAGTGCACTGGTGAATAATACGGCCATCGTGGCTATATTTATGCCAGTCACCATTCGGTTGGCTCATCAATATCATATTAGTCCTTCAAAGGTATTAATTCCGTTAAGTTATGCAGCTATTTTGGGTGGGTCACTGACGTTAGTCGGTACCTCTACAAACTTATTGGTGAATTCAATTTACTTGGAAAGTGGTGGTACAGATTCTTTGGGTATGTTTGAATTTGCGAAGTATGGATCCATCAGCCTCGTAGTCGGCTTAATATACATATTGTGGATTGCACCTCGATTATTACCATCAAGAACGGTAACCTCCAGCTTAACTAAGAGCTACCACTTGGCCGGGTATTTAACTGAAATTAAAATAACAGGTGGCTCGCCATTGGTGGGATCGACGTGTAAAGATCGCCAGATTAATCAAAATTATGATGTAATGATTTTAGATATTCAACGGGAGGGCCAATTAATCTCTCAAAATATTGGAAGTTGCATTTTAAAAGAAGGGGATATCCTTTTTGTAAAAGGATCAGTGGAAAGTTTTTTAAGAATTAAGGAAGTAGAGAAAGTTACGTTGCTCACGGATGAAAAGTTGACCCAGAAAGAATTAGAACAAAAAGATAATATATTAATGGAATGTATGGTTTCTGACAAGTCAGATTTGGTCGGTCAAACATTAATGGAATCAAATTTTCGGCAACAATTTGGTACTTTTATATTGGCTATTCGTAGAGAAGGGCTGATTATTAGGGAAAAAATAGCCCATGTCTTATTAAAATCATATGACACACTATTAGTTTATGGGTCACGTGACAAACTAAATGATCTTGCGAAAAGGGGTAAATTCATTTTACTAGGAGAGGTGGATCAAAAATTGGCAAAAGTGCGATTATGGTGGATGAGCATCATTGTATTAGTCATGGCCATTCTCTTAGCCGCATTTGGAATATTTCCTATAATGAAAGGGGCATTAATTGGAACAGTCTTACTTTTGATATTAAAAGTAATCAAACCCAATGAGGTCTATCAATCAATTAATTGGCAAGTCATAATATTAATCGCAGCACTCATACCGCTAGGGTTGGTAATTCGTTCTACAGGAACAGCTGATTGGATTGGATTATCCATTTCAAAGATTGTTTCGTTATCTTCAGTTGATTGGCAACCGTATGTATTATTGGCACTCATATATTTTATCACCATGGTGTTGACAGAAGTTTCATCAAATGCCGCCACAGCAATTATAATGACCCCCATTGTTATGGTAGTGACTTCTCAATTAGGCATGAATGCTCGTCCATTTATTTTTGCAGTTTGTTTTGCAGCATCTGCATCATTTATTACACCTGTTGGATACCAAACAAATCTCATGGTCTATGGCCCCGGGGGGTACAAATTTTCTGATTACATCAAAGTGGGATTGCCGTTGGCATTAACCTTATTTGTGATGGCTGTTATTTTTATTCCAATCTTTTGGTCATTTTAAAAATCTATTTGTAATCAAAATTCTCTTTTTACATTTAAAAGAGAAAAGGGCCTAAAATGTCAGAAAATATAAAAACTTTTACAGATCATAATTGGGATACTGATGTGTCTAATACTGAAGGATTGGTTATCGTTGATGTGTGTGCACCTTGCAGAATTGTCGGTCCGGAAATCGATCTGGGCAAGCAACAAAGTTTCTAAATGAAAAAGGATTTATTGCCAGAAATATGGTTGGAGGTATGATTAAATGGAATATGACAAGATAAAAGACTTTTTTTCTAAAACATTGGTCCGAATACCTTTGGGCGTAATTTTTGGGGGCAGTCTTGGCTATACCTATTTTTATTTTATTGGATGTAATTCAGGATCTTGTGCTATCACAACTGATCCGGTCAATAGTATAGCATATGGATCTTTAGTCGGTTTAATTATGTTTTGGCCTGTAAAAAATAAAAAGGAGAAATCATGAAATACGGATACGGAAGGCAATTAAGTATCAGCATG
>Ga0233434_1000283_pt1 | contig 61316 bp, 45 predicted proteins | sample SI_122_August201_4_FD_182738 | JGI IMG/M metagenome (GOLD analysis project Ga0233434, IMG submission 182738) | Seawater microbial communities from Saanich Inlet, British Columbia, Canada - SI_122_August2016_120_MG | ecosystem: Environmental > Aquatic > Marine > Inlet | place: Canada: British...
TATGGAAAGACTCGTGCATGCCATTTCTACACCTGGAATGAGTGATCTTGGGTTAGATGAACTTTTATCTGTCGGGATGGAGATGGATGCTTATTTTAATCTTACTGAAAAGGGACAGGTTGTAAGACGCTTCAGTAAAGAGTTGAGAGAATATTTTGATGATAGTTACGAATATGTGACTGGAAATATTAAAAACCAACTGACAAATAAAGAGCGATTGGGAACCATAAGCCCTGATGAAGCACAGCTCCTTGAAAATATAAGAACAACCGGCGTTTGGAGCCCTGATGAAAAGTTTAGAACTCTCTATTTACAAGAGGAGCCAACAACGCCCGAAGAGTGGACTGAGCTTTTTCAACGTCTAAACATGAATGATAAAGTTGACTCAAGTGGAAGAAGTATTGTTGATTCACCAGTACAAACAAGTTCCAACCCCTCGCCAGTCGACTCAAGCGATGAAGGAACTGCTGTTGAGATCCTTGAAGATGACGGACATCTCTTTGAGGTTTCTGATGACGGTGAACCATTTATTTCTTCAAGTGTTGCACTTGGGTATATGTCTGATGCTGTCAAAAAAGGCGATATCAATGGAGACTTTCAAAAATCACAAACTGGTGAACCAATGCTAGTTACAGAGGATGGTGTCTTTTATTTCAAAGATGAAGGAACATATTATTCTGAGCATGATTCTACAGAGGTGGTTAAAGTACAATGAACCTTTTCCTTATTTTAGATGTTAATGAGGTGTTCATTATTAACTACCTATTCATCTTATCAAAAGGAAAGTCGATCTTTGCAAATTTGGGTTACTTCCTCTTTGAGTTCTTCATCTTCAATGTTTTTGATGGAATCAAAATAATGCTTTTTACAATGAGATGATAATAATTGAGAGAAGTTTCCTCTGATGTTAGTTGGTAGTTGATTTACTTGCTTTAACCACTCATTACGATCTCCGCTACGGTACATCTCACCAAGTTCTTTAATCTTTGTTAAAACTTGTGGTGTAAGGTGTGAAGTTGTATTAGCGTAATTTTGTACATAATTTTCAAAAGCTTGATTTGTGTTTCTAGGAGACAAAAACATATAAACAGATATTAAGTCTTTCTCTGAAGTAAATATCTCCCCTGGTCGTTGCTCACTGTTTTTATGACTAATCATTTTTTCAATTATCTGTATGATAACTTCTTCATCATATTCACCGTTCATCCAATAATACTGAAACCCCTTAAAGTAAGAAGGGAGGGAGGAAGATGGGTTTTGTTGTTCACTTAATGAATCAATATATTGACCCCAATATTCTTTTTTCTCACTTAATGATAAATTTCCATTCATGTTTCGTGTATTGCATTGTGCTTTAATCTTACGTAACTTGTTTTGTTCATTTGGGGATAATGGCGTTGGTTCTGTGCTCAATGAGGTTTTATCAAAGCATGCGGCTTCACAAATTGTCGCAAGGTCAGGAACACTTGAGTGGGGATAACCCAGAGTGTGAATCATTTCGTGAAAAAGAGTTGATTTAAAATTTTCCTCGCTAGTACACATGCAGACAGGTGGTGTTTTGCTGACGACGTAGTGCCCTGGCCTTGTAAGCTTGACACCTGGCCAGGTTTTTACACAAGGAAGTGTTGCTATCCCAAGATCAGTGCTACCATTTTCGGTGCATTGGACTTTCATTTTTTTACCTTTTATATGTCCTTGGGTAACTGCTAAAAGTCGAACAGCTAGAGACTTATTAATTTTTGATAAGCATTTAATACCTCTATTTAAGCTATCCTTGACTAGCTCTTCCATGTTTTTATTTGGGTCATATTGGCAATTATTATTACTAGGCCCAGGGCATATTGAACTTTGCGTTTGCCTTTTTGGATTATTACCTTCTGAAGTTCCACCCAGTCGTTTATGGGCGATTAGTTGTTCATTGCTCAGGGGAGGAGAATACTTATTGTTGGTTCGGCCACAATTTATAAGTTCAAAGTGCTCTAAGGGGTCTGGTTTCTCAAAAAATTTCTTTACAATATTTTGTAAATTTCCAAATCCTTTTCCTTCGAGTACTGATACATTCGCCGCAGCCAATACACTATCCAAACACATTCCTGATTTCTTAACTACTCTTTCCTCAAGACTAACATTGTCATTAAAGTCAAAAAGAAACTTTAAAGGAGCAAATTCATTTGCTTGCTTGGCCTTAATAAGCTTTTCCTCTATTACCCAGTTCCCTTGTGGATCGATGTATTCGATAGTGTCTTTTGAATAGTTTTCACCAAAAGGTATTTGAGTCAATCTTGAGATTAACTTAAAATTTTTTTCACCAGGGTTGAGTACGTAGGTCTCTTCAATCATTTTTCGGTGATTTACCGTTGTTATAACCTTGTGTAGATTATTATCCTCTTTCCAAAAGCTAATGGTGAAGTCCTTTGTCTCTTCTATGACGTAGTCAATTATTTCATCATCATCCATGTCATAATATGTGATTTTTGAGCCTTTGATTTTCTCTTTGAGTACTCTAAAATCAGCATAAACATTGAAATTGGATATCATTAATAGGGTGAAAATTATTAGCTTCACAGATGGTTATCGGTAAGTATAGGTCATAAATAAAATATGTAAGTTGGTAAATAAATATAATTGTTTGTAATAGAATCTTTTGAGTTAAGAATTACTCTAATTTTACTTTATATTTTTTTCTAAACTAGAAATAGATCGCTTGATGTATTTATCACTTTTAAAATTTTGATTTTCTATGGACGAGATTAACTCAATAGCTTCTTTTTTTGGTAGATAAAATCTAGCTAGAAAAGTTCCAATCAAAATTGATGGATAGTCTTTTGATTTAAATAATTTTTTTATCGAAACTCTACCCAAATCACTTTTGATAAACTTTTTTTCTATCTTTGGAAATTTAATATAAATTTTTTTATTTTCTGGGTTTAGGCGTTTGTATGTGGAGATGTATTGTTGTAATTTTTTATCTGAATCAACTTTTGGAAGATGTGGCCACACTTTTCGAACCTTCTTTAAAGAGTCTACCGTAAATAAAAGTTCAGAGAACTTTAATTGGTCCCCGAAACCTAGATCAAGAAGTTGTCCGTATTCTTCGTGAGGAGATTCTTTGAGGAGGGCCATCCTTTTTTTTAGAGGAACTTCTGGAGAGAACTCCCAAAGGGATAGTATTTTTTCGACTTGATCTTTTGAGGAAAGATTTTTGTTTTTAAGGTCATTGTAGTCTTGATGCAAAAAACTAACCAAAGGTGTAATGGAAGCGATACCAATTATTATTGATTTTGGAAAAAATCTTCCAATTGGCTGAAGAGAAAAAAGGTGACAAAAATTTAGGCTTATCATAATGGCGACAAAAAATACGCAGAGTAAAAAAGATGTAGTCGCGTTCTCGTCGGTAAGTTGAAACAGATTGGGGCTCAGAATAAGAAAAGTCAGAATAATGTAGGTGATTTTAGATTTATATTTTTTATAATATAAATTATAAAAAGATTTGTGAAAGGCTTTTTTCAGACCAATTGTCGGCAGTACATAATTAATGATAAGAAAGCTAGAAATCAAAATATATAATTCATAATGACCTATTTGTGATGATTCAAGAGTATCCATAAAGAATACTGCAATAATCAGAGGGAAAAATGTAGAGAATGCTTTAATTGTTCTTTCAAGAAGAAAAAACAAGAGCAGCTCTTTTTTTGAGTACGGGCGATTAATTAAATGAGGAATATTTCTATAAAATTGATTGTTTAGAAATAGCATAGGAGCAAGAAGAGCGAAGACACATAATGCCGCCCCAATTGCCTTTAATAAACCTGTCGCAAACGTGAAAACGACCAAAAACAAACCGGTGCACAAATAACATACCGCCACCGACTTATAGTAATTTCGTAAATAAATTCTATGCAGCGTTTTCATTCTTCGCTTTTTTTTCTAGTCCATTGAAGTAGTAGATAAATATATCCTCAAGGGTTGACTGCCTTCTATCAAGAAGTTCTTTAGGTATCTCTTGGCCAATTTCTGATTTTGGAATGATAAAGCTTTGGGATCGATCACTATTAGTATTAGACCAAACACATTTGTTATGCTTAAAAATTGGATGGTCTTCATTTTTATTTGTTTTTCTAAGCTTTAAAAACTGACCCATTACCTCATTGCCACTACCAGATAGAACAATATTTTCGTTTTTAAGAATTATTAAATGATCAGTATAAAACTCTAATTCACTAATAATATTTGTTGTAATTAAAACGCTTCCGCCATCGTCACAATAACTTCTTAGAGCATCGAGAAAGTACTTTCGAGCATAAACATCAATTACTGAGGTGATTTCATCGAGCAACAGAATCTTTGGTTTGCAGGCCAGTGCATGGGCAAGCAGATATTGCATTCTTTGTCCTCTTGAGAACTCTTGGAAATTTTTAGTTATATCAATTTGGCAATCATTCATCATGCTCAAAAATATTTGGTGATCATAGTTAGGATAATTTTCACTTAACGCAATTGAATATTCTTCAGCGGATTTATTGAAGTAAATTTCAATTAATTCATTAATGAAAATCATTTCATTGCCACTATTAAAACTGAGTTGATGAATATTATTATCCTGAAAATTTACTACGCCACTGGTTGGAAACTCTTGTCCCGCAATAATACGAAGAAGAGTTGATTTTCCGGCTCCGTTTTGACCTAAAAGAGTAGTTAATTGTCCCCTTGAAATATCTAAATTGATATCTCTCAATATTGCTGAGTCTACGTATTTTTTTGTCAGATTTTTTGTTTTGATCATCCTAAGCAATCGGATAACTAAAAATAAAATGTTAGCGAAATAAATATTGTTTAAAGATAAAGGTCCTCAACTTTATTTCTTTTAATTTTCATTGTGGGAGTAAGGATTCCATTCTCCACGCTCCAGTCTTCATTCGCAATAATAATCTTGCTGAGCTTTTCAAATGATTCGAGCTGATGATTTACTTTTTCTTTTAGTAAATCAATTCTTTGATCTATCTCTTCTTTGGAAATACCCTTTCCATATTCTGACAAGTTAATCACAGCAAATGGACTGGGGAGTCCTTGTCCGATAACACAAACTTGCTCAACAATGGAGCTTGTTGAAAATAGTTTTTCAATAGGAGAGGGAGCGACATATTTCCCTTTTGCCGTTTTAAATAAGTCTTTTACTCTTCCTGTTATGTACATATACCCATCAGCTTCAATTTTTCCTTTATCTCCTGTTCGAAGCCATCCATCCTCAGTGACTACTTCGGCCGTTTTTTGAGGCTCTTTGTAATACTCTTTCATTTGAGCACCACTTCTTGTGAGAATCTCTCCGTTATCATCAATTTTTAATTCTCCGTTCTCCCATGAAGTTCCCACAGATCCATATTTAATTTCCCCTGGAAGGTTAATGGTGGCGACCCCGAAGTTTTCCGTCATGCCATAAACTTCAAGTATAGGGATTCCAATCTTGTTAAACCACTCAAGCGTGCTTTTAGCGATTGGTGCTGCGCCAGTGAGACATATCCTTTGTTCGTTTAGTCCAAGTTGAGTTTTGATTTTTTTCCTAATGAGGTTATTTAATAATGGAATTGATAAAAGAAGATTAAGCTTTCTTGGGGGAAGCTTTTGAAGAATTTTTTCTTTAAATTTTTCCCACAGTCTTGGAACAGATAGAAAAATTGTTGGCTTCGCGTGTTGCATATTTTCGGCAAAAGTATCTAAAGACTCTGCAAAAAATATTTGTCCTCCAGCATAAATAGATCCAATTTCAATGAGTAGCCTTTCCGCAATATGACTTAGTGGAAGATAGGAAAAAAAACGATCATCTCCATTTAGAGATAATACCTCTAAAGCTTCAATCGCTGGCCATGAAATACTTCCAAAAGTGTGAACAACTCCCTTTGGCATCCCAGTTGTTCCAGAGGTGTAGATGATTGTTGCCACATCTTCGCATGATGCTTGAAAGACATTTTCGAGAGGGTCTTTACCTGAAATAAACTGTTCCTCTGATAATGCATTTTTGTTGTTAAAGTTTGGGAAGTTTACCTTTTTATATTCAGTGAGTTCAGATTGCTGTGCCTCCCATTCTTCAAGCTTTCCGACAAAAAGAAGTTTTGCTTCACTGTGATCTAAGATTTGTTTTATCCCTTTTGATTGAAGAGTAGGGTAAAGGGGGACAGATATATGGCCGGCCATCCAAATCGCCAGATCAACCATAATCCATTCTGCACAGTTTTTTGATATTAAGGCGATGTTGCTTTTTGGGGGAAGATTTTCATCTGTAATAGCGCATGCAATAATTCTGGCCTGATTTTCAACTTCAGACCAAGTAAGGGTTTTATATTTCCCATCAATCGGTTGATGTAAAAAAGGAGCATCTGGGTCACTTTTTGAATAATTGAGAAATGTTTCAAGGGGAAGTTTAATTTTATTTTCCATAAGTTTTTTCCTTATCGTCTTATGGAATTATTTTAACTTGAATTATTGATAAGGAGAAGAAGCAAAGGAAGCAAAATTAGATGCTTCCTTTAAAGCTGAACTTACTTTACGCACCAGATAAGTGAAGAGATTTAAATTTTATTAAGGGAGAAAAAAACGTTCTTCCACTATTGCCATGAACTTTATCTCCAAATGAATGGATATTTTTCATCATTGAATAAAAGTTCCCTGATACGGTAAAACCTTTTACCGGAGTAATTTTTCCTTCATGTTTCAAAAAACCGCTAGCCCCAAAAGAGAAGTTACCGCTAATCGCATCTGCTCCACTATGAGCTCCTTGAATTGAAAAGACTTCTATAATTGGATTTCCTTCAAACAGTTTATTTTCCTCTTGAGTCTCACTAGAAGAGATAATCATATTTGTCGATGTTGTTCCAATGGTGGCCCTAGCTCCTCTTGCTGCTCGATTGTTATTCTCGACGCCGAGCTCACTTGCTGTTTTTGAATTATGAAAAACGCTTTTGTAAGTCCCGTTTTCAAATAAAGATACTGTGTTTTGAGTCATTCCTTCATTATCAAAATCATGATACATCATCGCGTCTGCGTACCGAGGATCATCTATTAAAGAAAACCTTTCATCAAAAATTATTTCTCCCATTTTTTTCATTAAGGGATTCTTTTTTTCTGCAGTTGCTTTCCCTGAGTAAATTACACTAAAAATGGAAAATAATGAGCTAAGTGTATTCGGAGAAAAAATAACATCATAGTTTCCTGACTTTAGAGGAGTCGCATTAAATAAAGCTTGTGCTTTTTCGTATGACTCTTTTAATACGAAATTAACATCAAGACCTTCTAGACTGCGTGCACTAGAACTTTTATAGTGCATTCCATTTTTTTCGCCCTCTTCAATTAGGCAGCTTGTATAACAACTGACACTTCCACTAGATTCATAAGCACGTAGGCCTTCTGTATTGAAATTATAGTATTCTGCTTTTCCCTCACTTACGCCGTTGTAGGGGGCCGATTTGACTTTTCTATCGAAGGCCAAAACATCTTTTTCAAGTTTGATGGATAAATCAATTTTTTGATCAGCTGTACTTTCTTCTTTTAGTTGATTTTTTTTATGGTTATTTAAAACTTGTCCCTGGCCTTTAAGGATTTTTTCATGAGGTTCTTCATTCATATATTTTGAATTACTAACGGCCTGATTAATTGCTGATTCAATACTTGAGTCGGCCAAGTCTTCCGAATAGCTAATACCAACTCGATTATTTTTAATTACTCTAACTCCGACGGTATTGCCCTGGTTGATGGCCAACTTGTCTGTTTTTCCATTAAAGCTTGACGTTGAAAAACTTGAGCCTTTGGTTAGGATAATTTCTGCTTGGTCTGAATTTAATTTTGCGTACTCAAGATTTTTTTCTAATTTTTGTTGAATTTCAGTATTCATTACTTTTGTCCTCCCACGAGAATTTCATCTACTTTTAAAGCAGGCTGCCCAACTGTCACTGGAACGCTTCCACTAACACTGCCACACATTCCCGCCATTAATTCTAAATCATTACCAACCATTGAAATCTTTGTTAAAACGTCCGGCCCGGTGCCGATTAATGTGGCGGATTTTAAAGGGGTTGTGATCTTACCTTTTTCGATAAGGTAACTCTCATTTGCGGCAAAGTTAAACTCTCCCGTTCCTGGCTGAACAGAACCTCCGCCCATATGTTTGCAGTAGATCCCATGATCAATACTCTGAATCATTTCATCAAGACTTGAGTCTCCCTTATCAATAAAAGTATTTCTCATTCTTGATGCCGGCGCGAATCGGTAGCTCTCTCTTCTTCCGCTACCAGTTCTTTTGTGACCTGTTTTAAGTTCTCCGACGCGATCACTTAAGAAGGCAACAAGTTTACCGTCTTTAATAAGTTGAGTCCTTTTTACGGGCATTCCCTCATCATCGATATTTATTGAGCCCCATTCATTTTTCATCGTGCCGTCATCGACCGCATTAACAACAGGGTTTGCGATTATTTGGTCCATTTTATCCCAAAAAACGGAACTCTTTTTTTGTACACTTGTTGTCTCAAGAAGGTGTCCACATGCTTCATGAAAAATAACCCCACCAAAAGCGTTTCCAATAACAACAGGCATTTTTCCGCCAGGGCAGGCAACAGCATTTAATTTTGTTAATGCCTGTTTTACAACCATGTCGCTCATTTCTTCAGGCGAGTAGCTCTCATTGATCTCCCATCCTTGAAGCATTCCTGGCCCAAAAAAACCTGTTGATTTCTCATTTCCATCTTCAGCAATGACGCTTGAATTAAGTCGACAATAGTGGCGGTCATCAGTGACGTGAAGGCCTTCACTGTTAAAAATTTCTACCTTTTGATTATTTTGAAATACCCCAGCTTCAGCAACGGTGATTTTCTTACTTGAATCAAGGCTGATGTTACTAATTTTTTTTAAATAACCAACTTTTTCATCCAGTAAAGAGATATCGCTGATTGGTTTAATAGCACTTGGCTGATTATTGTAACTTTTAAGCTCAAGAGAATTAAAAGAACATCTTCTTTCTTTTTTATAATTACTCGCCAGCTGATTCATTACACTGATTACTTGGTTATCTTTAATCGAATTTAAATATGCGTATAAAACTTCATCTCCATAAATAAGCCTTACACCAATGCCAAAATCAATCCCACCTGTAAGAGAATGGATTTCTCCATTTTTTACAGATAAACGCTGATTATTGGTTTTTTCAATGAATAACTCTGAAAAGTCAGCCCCTAAACTTAGAGCATGGTCCATCAGTTTTCCGGCAGACTCTGTTGACATAAACATAGATTTTCCTTTTTTAGATTCTAGCGATGAGCGCTGCTTATGATAAAATAAAATATCCTAAAAAACTACCTGAACAGGGAATTAAATGAAGGTTACGCACATTTTAAGAAGGTTTGATAAAAATGACTGGGGAGGGATTGAGGCCGTTTGTTTAAATCTTTGTAAAGAGCTCCTGGGTTTAAATATTGATGTGGAAATATTATGCACCAACGCGATGAGTGAGCGCGATAATGATATTTATGAAGATATCCAGGTCTCGAGGTTTCCTTATTTTTATCCATATATATTTTTTAATTCTTCAAAAAAAGATCAATTTGACAGAAAAGGCGGAAACCCTTTAAGCCCATCGTTAATAAAGCATCTTAAAGACGTTAAGCCTGAATTGATTCATTTACATACAATGGGTTTTTTAGGTGCTCAAGTAATTAGGTTTGCAAAAAAACATAAAATTCCTGTTGTCATATCTCTTCATGGCGGACATTTTGATGTATCAAAAAATGAATCCTCTTCGTTTGATGACCTCTATAAGGGAACGTTGGGTTATGGTAGATTTTTTAAACCCATAATTAACCCTTCTGAAGTTGTTGAAAACTCTGACGGTGTAGTGTGTGTTGGAAAAAATGAGGAAATTTTAGCTAAAAAATCATTACCAAAAAAACATGTTGCCTACATCCCAAATGGTGTCGATCTAAATTTATTTAACACTAAAATTGATAAAAATTTTTACTCTAATCTTCTTGGGATCAGTTCGGAAAAAAAAGTACTTCTTTATCAATCAAGAATTGATGGCCAAAAAAATCAAATTCAATTAATTCATGTTGCTCATGAATTAAAAAAATTAGGACTTGAAGATAACTATCATTTCTACATTAATGGCCCGGTGATGAATGAGTCGTATTTTAAAAATATGAAGCATCAGGCAAAAGAGCTAGGGGTAGAAAAACAAATAAGTTTTAATCGGGGAGTCGAGCCAGGTACCTCTGAACACGTGCAAAGCTTTCTAAATGCAGAGGCATTTTTATTTCCTACATTACACGAACCTTTTGGCATCGTTGCTCTTGAAGCCTGGGCAGCTAAAGTTCCTGTTCTTTGCTCTGGTGTCGGAGGGCTAGAGTTTGTCGTATCAAATGAAGTGAATGGGTTAATTATTGATCCCGAAGACCCTGAACTTTGGGCAAAAAAAATTGCTTCACTTGATAGTGTTCGTAATGATTTAGTACAAAGTGCTTTTATTGAGGTAAGTCAAAACTACAGCTGGAATCAATGTGGAATTAAAACAAAAGAATTTTATGAAACTACTAAGCAGCTTTTTTAAGAGATGGCCTGGTGTCGAAGTTTTTTAATAATTCTGGGAATTTTTTGATAAGCTCCATAAAAGATTTTTTTTCAAGAGTGTAAAGATCAACATAGCTTAATGTGACAACATCTGCAGTTCTATTAATCTCTTGAAGAAGTGCCATCTCTCCAAAGTACTTTCCGTCATCTAATTGTAAAACAAGGTCCTCGGAGTTATTTCTTACTTCGACAATACCATGGTTTATAATAAAGAGCTCTTTTCCAACTTCACCTTCTGTGATTATTTTTTGGCCAGGGGAGTATGATCTCTTTTCTAAATTTTTAGCGACCTCTCTTAAACAAAGTTTTGAGCAGCCCCTAAAAATATTTAATGATTTAATCAATTTAATATTCATATATGTTTTAAGTTCATCTTGCAGAGCGACAGGTAAATCATTAATTATTTGGCCATCATTATCGCTTAGTCTTTTTCCAAGAACATTATTCATATATCCAAGAGTTTCAATTTGAACTTTTTTTGGCACTTGATAGTGCGCCATAAACTGAGAAAGATCTTCAATTTTTTCTCTGGCCTTTTCACGGTATCTATTTCTTTCATTGAGCATTTGAGCAACGTTACCAATGACAATCCCGTAGACACCAACACCTAATACCATCGTTCCCATCGTGAAAAGTTTTGCGATGTTACTGACTGGTGTAATATCTCCGTAACCTACAGTTGTTAAAGTTGTTATTGCCCAGTAAGCAGCAAATATGTAGGAATCAACTAATGAAATGGCATTTGGGTTAGGCTGCATAAAATGCCAAAAACAAGAAATAAAGTGAATAGCGATAATGGCACCACTACCCGCGAGAGTTAGTTTTACCCAAGTGGGGATAACAGTTAAAGAACCAATTAAACTGAAAACTTTTAAGGACCTAATAAGTCGATAAACTCTCGCAATTCTAATCAGTCTCCACCATGGAGAAATTCCTAAAATTGTAATTATTGCATCCAGTGGAATAGATGATATTAAACCGATAGTGAGCTTTGCTTTTTGTTCATTATTAAACTTGTATTTATTTGTTGTATATTTATGACCTTTTTTTACGTGTTTTACGTAATTATAAGTATCAAAGGCAAAGAGTAGAGAAAATACAGCGTCGATGGCGATTCTAAGAGGTGTAATTTCTTGATTAAAGCATGTGACAAAAGGAGTCTCGATGGCACTCAAAACAACAACCGACACAATCGTTAGGTGCCAGATTCTTTCCCTTTTTGAAATCTTATATTGAGTTATCATCTAGATTCCTGTCGGAAAATTTTGCCGAAACTAAAAAAAAACCTCTTCATTTGAAGAGGTTTTTTTAGATAGAATCTATTTAGCTTATTAGTTTTGTTTAAGAGCGCTTAGTCTTTTATCAAGGGCCGGGTGTGAACTCCACCACTGCATCCATGAATTTTTAGAACTGATTTGCATCGTTTGAGCGCTTGAGTGCTCTCCACTAACTTCAGCGGTGATTGGATAATTTCTCTTTAGGGCTTCAAGGGCGCGAATCATTTTCTCTTTACCCGCTAACATCGCGCCACCGTGATCTGCACGGTACTCTCTAAATCTTGAAAACCAAAACACAATTGGCATTGCCAAAAATCCAACGAGACCACTGACAATTGTGTAAATGAATTGACGTAAAAAGAAATCCCCAAAGCCTCGCTCATCATCATCTTTTCTTAAAGCGTTCATCACAATGTTTGTCACAATAAAGGAAATAAAAATAACAAATGAGTTAACCACGCCTTGAACGAGAGTCATTGTGACCATGTCTCCATTTGCCACGTGAGCTACTTCATGGCCAATAACGCCCTCAACCTCATCGCGATCCATTCTATCCAGCAAACCAGTAGATACGGCAACAAGAGAGTTGTTTTTTGAAGGGCCAGTGGCAAATGCATTTACATCAGGAGAGTCGTAGACACCAACTTCTGGCATTTTTTCAATCCCTGCTTTTTTTGCCATTGAGTGAACGCTGTCAACTAGCCAGGCGTAATGAGAGTTACCTTCTACAATTTTAACGTGCATAAATCTTTTTGCCGTCCATTTGGAAATTGAAAGAGAGACAAACGCACCGATCATCCCGTAAAGAAGCGACATGATAAACATGCCTTGAAGGCCACCTGCTTGAATCCCAAAGTATCTAAATACAAAACCACCAATAATGGATACAGATACTGAGATCAATAAACTAACAGCAAAAAATAGACCAAATCGTTTAAACATAAAAAATCTCCTGTTAGGTATATGATGGTATTAGTTATAAAAAAGTCAATTCATTTAGTTTATATATTTTAAAAAAGTGGGGGGTGATTTCTCTTTCGAGAAATCAAGTTTGAAGTACTGAAAACCCCCCGGAGGCCTAATGGCCAGATGTAAAACATATAAATTCTGAATGCGCCAAATTTTGAACTTTTTTTTCATTCCACCGGCGACATTTTGTTGGATTGTAAGCTAGTCGCTTTATGCTTTAGCTTCGCCTTAAAATGTTAGCCGATTCTGAATTTATAGACCATAGAGGCAATTAAATCGATAGACATTTATTGTAACTTTACTTAACAAATCAATAACTTAAGTGATTTGTCGTCGTTGGGTTGCTCAAACTTTTATAAAGAGCTAACTATCCGAATTTATATATTGATGTATCTAATGACTTTTAGTCTTGGCAGCAATAGATTTTATTTCCAAAGGGTTAGTTTTTCATTTTTGATTGGCTCGAGTGACGCAATTGTCATACTCCTTTTTTGTGCAAATCCTTTCGTGTTATAAACGAAAAAACCAAGTTCGCTTATGACCTTTCTAAATCCATGACTTGCCGAGTAAGTACTCATGATGACTTTTTTTGATGCGATCGATTTTAAAAATTCAAACCATTTCTTTGTCCAAAGATCCGGGTTTCTTTTTGGGCTGAAGGCGTCTTGAAAAATTTTATCAATAGGCTTAATTATTGGTAGCATCGACTCCATGCCTTTAAAGGCATCACCGTTAAAAATAATTAACTCTCCGAGCTCAGAGTTAGCATGGTAATAAAGTTCGTTTATTTTTTTTAAGGAATGAAAAGGAAAAATTTTATTTACCTCATTACTTGTGTTGTTTTTAAACCAAGTGATGAGCTTTTCATCTATTTCAATGGAATAAAATGTTATTTTTTTATGTTGTTTTTTTGCTTCTATAAAACTTAAAATGGCACCAAGCCCAAGCCCAAATCCCACCTCAAAAATACTGGTTGTGGGTAAAGTTAATTTATTTACTCCTGTCGAGTTTATATAATTAAAAAGGGTCTCTTCTACTGCGCCGGAAGTAGAGTGACAGTTTTCATCAAAGTCTAGAGACTTAAAAGTGAAGCTGCCATCACTTGTGGGCGTTTTTTCATAATTAGGAGGGACAGGGAAATTTGGTTTAAAAAAAATCATCTTTTTTTTTCTTTTATGTTGTTGAATTTACAAGGCACATTAGGGGAATTTCTTCTTTACATATAACTGCCTATTTTAAAGGGTTTTTTAATTTATTCTGGTACTTAGGTAAAGGAAAAATTTTCCGAAAAGTATTTGAGTGAAATTATTAAATTTATTTTTCATATTCTCTTTTCTGTGGATCGGAACCTCTTGTGTTCCCGAGGATGAATTTTTAAAAGATGAAAAGAACTCCTTCTTAAATCCAAATTTGACTGATGATGAATTGGGTGATGAAGATCAATCTACAGGTCAAAAAAATTTAGAGCACGTTCTAAGTTTTGATGAAATGGTTGAGTACATGCAAATCAGTCTTAATAATAATCATCTAGATTCAGGACGAAGTGCTTACTTTACTGCTCAAGCGCCTTTTAGTTCAATGGATTCGCTCATTGTATATACGCAAAGTAAATGCTCAGGGAAAATTCAAGAAGTCCCATTTGGTAATTTAAAACCTTTAGACTTGATTCCTGATTTAGATTCAGATGAGAAAATTTATATTTATCAACGTGATCCTAATTTAAGTTTTTATGGCAACATTGCCAGGCCTGAGCCTAAAATAAATTACTCAATAGCAAAAATGTTTCCGCCTTATGAATTCAGTATTAATGGCCTAAAAGAAGGAGTCTCAAATTATAGTTTTCGATTTGAAAGAGATGGCCAAACTAGTCGTTGTCTGAGTTTTGTAAATACAGAACATATTATCAGACGTGTTAAACCAAACCCGCCAACAAATATTGTTATTACAACCGATTCGGACCCTGATGGTGATGGTGAAAAAATAAATACGGAAGACAATGTCTCGTTTCAAATTTTTGGAGAGTATATTGGAGAAAATGTTGTTGGCCTTTTTCTTCCACAGGGAGAGGGAGAAGTCTGCCGGTTAGAAAATATCATTTATACAAAAGAGTTAGGATTTACCCCGGGCATAAAAATTGACCTTGTTCTATCAGAGCATAGTATCTTAAAAGACCTCAGAGGAGAGGTAAACATTTATGCAGGTTTTATCAACCCTTATGGAATGGTAAGCGATTGTTATGGACCTGTATTTAGTGAAATTATTGGTAAACCTGTTACTCCAAATATTCAAATTGTAAAAAACGATTCGAATCCTAATTCAAATGTCATCAAAAGATTAGATGGAGAAACAATAGCTACCAAGCAAGCCAAAATTGAGTTTGATTACAATATAGAGCCAGTACCGCTACAATCAGATGATGTTTATTATATTTCCAGATCAGCAGGTTGCAGTGATCCCAAGAAAGAAGTTAACCTAGGGGGAGATCCTGAAATTCCAGGCAATATCTTAACTACTGATGAAGAGATCTTGCCTATTCTCGATCCAATTCTCGAGAATGAAACAACTCATTACAGCATAGATGTGTATAACAGTTTTACAGAGCTTCCTGGTGGAGAATGCAAGAGTGTTGAAGTTATTCATGATAATCGGTTTCCAACTTTTAGTGATTCGAACATTGTTATAAAAGATGGCCCTTCAGGTTGTACTAACGCACTTGTCGATAATGTTCATTATACAAATTGTGATGATATAGTTTTTGGCTTTAAGTTAACTGACTCTGGAACTTGGTTAACGCGCCATGAGTTTTCTACTGACCCTGCGTGTGGAGATGTATCACCGTTTTCAAGTTTGGAGACTAGTGACTTTTTAGAAAATAATTCAGGCAGTAATCATGGCGGTGTTGTAAATGTAAAAAGTGGAGCTGTTGTTTATCTTCATACAATGGATGGGCTTGGGAATACAGGCTGTCAAAAAACAAATATATCAAATAGCGCTCCTCACGATATCTCTAATGACTCTCAACTTGTTACTAAGACATGGATGTATGATGATCCCAGTGGAGTCAGTGCTGACTTAGATGTGAGCATTCCTGTTGATGTAGTTGAGGTAGGAAGTGATCCAGGGATTAAAGTTAGAACTTATAATATTCTTTCTAAAGTTACTCTTTCGATGGAAAAGACAAACCCAAGCGATAATATCACATATTACCATGGTGGGTGTAGTGATACAGGTAGAGTAAAACTTGAAAATGGGACTATGCCTATGAATGATATATCTGTCCCGGGTCCTTATTTATTTTCCGGAAGTATTCAAAATTCGTTACGACCAGAGTTTGAAGATTGTGATCAACTTATTTACGTTTATGATCCAATTGCCCCAGAGATTATTGGTATTTCTCTCGCTCCAACAGGTGGCGCTAATTGTACAATTGATGGCAATCTTGGGGGAGGCTTTGTCACGAGTTGTGAGAGTGTTGATATTACCTACAAAGTAAAAGATGAGCTTAATCGTTTTTGTCACAGCGTTGACCCTGACCCGAGGTGTAGCGTTTTTAATAATCCAAAAAATATTCAAGTTACGGTCACACAAGAGTCTGAGGTCCTATCACTTGGAAGTAATACAATAACTCTTTACGCTCAAGACGAAGCGACAAATGAAACGACCATCCCATTTAACGTAAAAAAAATAAACAAACCAGTCTTGGTTGCTTCACTCGTTATAGATGATACTTACCAAGACCCAGATAATTTAACAAAGGTATTTGGTTTAATTAATTCTCCAGGATTTGAAAATGAACAATTCTATACACGATTTAATGATGACATAAAAATTAAAGTATTAGCAGGAGATGGATCGCTCCTTACATTAGCGGATCTTCCAAACCCAGCTACAGATGTTATTCGTTTTTACGAGGGAATTGGTTGTCCCGGCGCTGGTTTCGCAGATGCTGGAAATGATTATATTGAAACGATAAATTTAGCAGACGAGCGAAAGTACTCTTACTCTATAAGAGTTATTAATATTTTAGGTGAAGAGGGAGAATGTATCGACATTAGCAATGCTTATGTTTTTGATGAGACTCCTCCAGTTCCAACCGTCGCAAACTATCTATGTAACGGAGTTGTTGCCCCCGTAACTGAACATGGTGGACGAAAATATATTGAGTGCTCCGTTGATGACAGTTTTACTATTCAACTCAACTCCGGAGAAGCTGTAAACCAAGTAATGCTTGAGACCCATAATCCTGATCCCACTGCTGTTGCAACTGATCCTGGTAATTATCAACCATTTGGAAATTTACTAACAACAGAAGTTCTTACTCTTAACCAAATTAATAACGGAGTAACTCTGAAAGTCCTTGATGCTGCGGGCAACCAAGGAATAGTTACATCAGACGAAATTTTTATTTTAGATTATGATCTGAAAATCAGTGTTGTAAACAAAGATACATCTGCAGAACTCCCTATTCAATTTATTGATTCTGATCCTTATTTTAAACTAGAAATAAATATTAACGATAATGTCTTAGGTGGATTTTCTGATACAGAGGACATGTTTAAGAAAATTTTTAAAAATGCTCTTGTCAAAGACTATCCTAATGAGGGCTTATTATTTGATTTATCTTCCTACGTAGGGGTAAGTGATTCACAAGCCGCTGACATTGTAACGTACGAATTTAAAAAATCATTAAGCCTAATAAATGATTATAATGGAAATGATTTGGTCGTTCCGTATGATAGATACTATATCGAGCCAACGCTTTCCTATGATCTTTTAGGTGCTAGTTCTGAAAGTGTCGCTGTCTCCTATGTGTTTGATGAGAGACCAACCCTTCTAGATAAATTGCCTCCTGTTTTTGATTCAAAATTAACAGGCGCAAACCCCAGTGGGGATCCATTACCATCTCCTGCATTTCAAATCATTGAAAAAGAATGCTTAAGCGCGGACAGCGTTCTATACAAAGACAATAGATCTGATAAAACTTATTCAAGGGTTTTTTGTGGAGGTTATGCAAAGAGGCAAAATGGAAAAAAAGATATCCTCATACGAGAGTTAAGAAGTGCAATAGATAGTGTTGGTCAAAAAACAATTCATGAGTGGATTCTAGGTCAAGATGAGACAGATGAGGAGTGCTTGGATATAAAGTTAGAGGTAGTCGACGTCGATTACAAGATAAGAGTTATCTGTGGAGGACACACTACTGGGGATTTTGACCTTGGAGGTGGTACCGATTCAAATTACACTGAAAGAAGTAATATTGAGCTTCGTTACAATGTTCCTATTCTAAATCCTGAGACTACTTATAATTTCACCTCTGGTAATAAACAAGGTGCTGATACTTGGGTTCGATTTGATATTGATATTGATAACTCTGTAAAATTAAAGCCATTAACTGACGGCCAAGCGAGTGCCGTCCCTCATAGACAAGCATTTGCCCTTCGTTTTACTATTGGTTTTGATGATCTTAGCACCATCGTAGATACTGCTGAATGGACCCAGTGGGGTGGTAACAAAGGCCCATCATCCTGTAAATCAATAACTAAAACGATAACATTAGGCGTCGACTTTTCTGTTTATTGTGCAGGTGACCTCAATGGTGTTGAAGCTATTTTTAAGCTTTATGATAGAGTAGAGGTGTATTACGGGCAAGCTTTTGCTCTTGGTACCAACGAAGTAGGTAATGGCGCTAACTTTAAGTTCAGTCTTATAAATCCCGGAAGCCAAGGAAAAAATGGAATCATTAACGCTATGAAGTTTTATAAACTCGGAGTGAACGATAAGGCATATTTTTTTATTGGGGGTAAGACAAATTATGACTACCCTGACCCAGGCTCAACTGGCACTGCTTTTTTAATCGATGGTGATGATAGTCCTTCAAACTATAATGCGTTCGTTGGACTTCTTACCTATGAGCCACTTGATTCAAATAACAAACTGTTTAAAAATAATGCCCTTATTCATTCAAATCCTTTAACAACAGCAAAAAATTATTGGATAAATACATTAAACGCCTTTGAAAATGTTATTTCTTACGAAGGAGATGATACCTGCGAGGACATAATAGTCTTAGGTCAAAAAGCTGGAAATTCTTACTCTGATCGCTCAATAGATGCAGAAAGTAGTGTGAAAGGTATCGCGTGTGCCGGTCATACTGTGAAAAATGGTAGTGATAATTTTAGTTTTCTTGAAACAGATCACACACTAAAAGGCCAGGGGTTAGAGGATAATCTTTATACGGATGCTTTCATCTGGCTAACCGGGTTATCTCACCCTGAGGTTAACTTGAATCAATATTGGGGGAATCAAGCTGTTTGGAGTCGTCAGTTGCACAGAGAAACTAGTTTTACTAGCTCTAATCAAATCAAGGCGATACTTGATGTAGATCAAAAATGTGAATCTCTTGTATTCTTTTCTTCAGGTGATGTTAACGTTAACAATCCGTCACTACTTGTTTGTGGGGGAGATGCATCATACTTAGCAATTGAATCAACAAAAAATAATATCTCTTCAACGGAGATTTTTAATGGAGGCATTGCTGATCCTTACAAAAGAGGTGCATTCTTATGGGGTATAGAGTTCTTAACAGATTTTTCAACTGGAAATATTTTAGGGTCTCAAGGAAACAATACATTCCTAAAATTTCTTCCTAATTATGTGCGAGATGAACAAATTTTAGCGCCAGAGTCTAACACAGTTGACCATAATAAAAACTTGTTTATCAATTCTGGTTCTGAATCTGAAATAAATTTTGCTACAAGAAGAAGGTATTCTTCATGCTTTGATTTAATTCAGAGCTTTGATTTACTTGATGTTAATTCAGGAAAAAAATATCAAGCAGCAAGCTCTTTTAGTACGTTAACTCCTTATATAGACGAAGGGGCATTTGCAACTAACGAAGCGGATGTTTTTTTCTGTGTAGGAGGGGAAGCACATAGCTTTAAAAAAGTAGAGGATACAGACCTCGATATAGACGCACATGCCTTTCCTTTTTTATTTTTACCACCAACGAAGCGATTACCGTAAAAAAACGCCGGAAAATCCCGGCGTTGTAAATTCAACTAAATTTAGTTTCTTTCATCCCAATCATGATAAATCATCTCAAGTCTTGGCTTAATTAAGCGCTTGTACCTGAAAAATAAATCAGATCGCTCTTCATCAGTTGTAGAGTGCTCACAAAGAACACGGAGAGTTTCCATGTAAGAAAGTGCTGCGCAAAGAGTTTCCGCATGAATCATTAATCCACTTACGCGCTCTTCATCAAGTTTCATCCATGCACTTACATCGAAAATATTTTCTGTGTCTGGACGAAGCTGATTAAACATTAAACCAACAAGCTTCTTTTTAAATCGATAATGAACGGTTCGATATTCCTTTTCCCACTCTTTTTCACCCGAGATAAGCCCAAGACCAGGATGCTTAGAAAAAACGTTTGAAAAGAATCTTTTTGGATCTTTCATGACGTATTTCATTAAGTCTTTCATCGCCATCAAACTTTGAATCTGACTTGTCCCTTCATAAAGAAGTGGCCCAAAAGAATCCCTGTGTAATTTTTCGAGTGGATACTCACACATGTACCCATAGCCACCAAGAACTTGAATTGCTTTTGTTGATAAATGAGTAAAAGCTTCTGTTGCATAAAATTTTACAAGAGGTGTTCTTTTTCTAGTCCATCTCCAAGCGTCATTGAACTGATCTGTCTCATCTTTTGTTAATTCTCCGTGAAGACATTTTTTATGGTGAAGCCTCTGATAAATATCGTAATGAGAGCTTGTATCAACAAGTAGCGCTCTAATTGCATCTACCTCTGTTTGATAATCTTCAAGGTTTCTTTTCATTAACGGAAGTTCTGCAATGGGTTTTCCAAATGCTTTACGATCCTGAGCATATTTTTTGGCATAGGCAAGGGATTCTTCAAGCCCACCAAAAGACTGCATCGCCGTAGCAACTCTGGCTTCGTTCATTAAATGAAGCATGAGGGTGAAGCCTTGATTTTTTTCTCCAACCAAATGGGCCTTTGAGTTTTCATACAAAACTTCTACGGTAAAGGTTCCATGAAGGCCCATTTTATGTTCATTTTTCATCACGCGAAAATTAAGCCCATCTTCGGACTCATTTTGGTCGCATAAAAACATACTAATGCCTTTTAGGCCTTCTTCTTCACCATCAATTCTGGCAAGCACAAGACCTAGGCCTCCTCCACCGTTAGTGATAAAGATTTTTGACCCATTAATAAGATAAGTTCCATCCTCTTGTGGTGTCGCAGTAGTTTTCAATGCGCCGAGATCACTTCCACAATCAGGCTCTGTTAAACACATACTACCAGATATGTTTCCGGCGATAATTTCAGGAATGTATTTGTCTTTAATTTCTTTAGTGGCAAAGCGATCAAGCATATCAACAATTGAGCCATAAAAACTCATCTGCATCGCACTAGAGATACAGCCTCTTGATATTTGCGCCATCACAAACATACCAAGTCCCATTGGTATATCAAGCCCACCATATTCTTTTGGAGCATTGGCCCCAAATATTTCAAGCTCTTTTGCTTCTTGATAAAATGCTTGAAGGGGAGCGCTTGGAATAGTTTTGCCGTCAACGAGCTCTCCGGCACCAACTCTTTCTAACTCTTCTCTTCTTGCTGAAATACTTTCTCCACACCACTCTCCAGTTGCCGTAAGAAGTTCTCTTAGAAAGTCTTTTGCTTCCTCTGCATTTTGAAGTCCGTCTTCTGTGGGAAATGTAGGGTAGTATAATGGAATAATTTTGTCCCAATCTAGACCGTGCTCAAAAAGCCAAAGCCACTCTTTTTCATCCGAGAAGTAATTCATAACAAAGTCCTAAGTTAAATGTTTATAGGTTTATACAGTATTGTAACAATGTTTATGTAAATGAAAAAGTCTAGAGAGTTTGTCTAACCGAGATGTAAAGTAAAGATGTCTTTGAAGCCGGCTTTTAGTCACTTTTTGCCGGATCTTGGTCAATTTTGGCGTCAGGTAGAAGTATATTATTGATCGTTGCAATGCCAATTGTGACCTCTCCGCTTGAGTCACTTCCAGCACCAGAAGTAGCTCCAGAGTCACCAACGCCAACAGCTTTTTGAAGCTGATCTTTTGAGTCTTTAAAGTCTTTTCCTAGATTTTCAAGTTCTCTTTGAGCAACAGCAGAATTTGTCGGAGAGTCATCTTTGTCATTGTCATCCCCTGCGATATCCACACCCTGCTTGTTTACTTCAAAAAAACTGCTCATTATATTACTAAAGTGAATTAACTGACTGAACTCTTCTCTTTTTTTAGACAACTCATCAGTGACTTTTGATATTCTTTGGTCTGGTGTTTGGCCTTGGTCAACGGGAGCAATTTCTTCAAGCTTTGCCCGCATTCTTGCGATGACGGACTCTTTTTTTGCGGCATAGTTATCTTTAATTCTTTCGGCTATTTTTCCGGCCTTTTTTTGGTCTTTTAAAATCTCCTCAGCGTTTTCTACGCCCTCTTGTTCAAGAAGATTTTTGAGATTTTTCTTTCCTTCATCCGTTGTTGGATCAAGCTTCTCTTTATCTCTATCTTTTAACCGGTGAGCAATAAGCTTTGTTCTAAGTTCGTACTCATCAATTTCTTTTTTCTTTTTTTCAAAGTCCTCTTTTTTAAAGGCAAACCGTTCGCAATCCGCCTGAGTCATATCTTCCTTGCATTTTTCTGCTAGCTTTTTTGCGTTATCCGCGAATAAGTCAGAGTCTTCACCAGACTTGACCATTTCTTCAAATTGGCCTGAACTTATGGTTGTCAGCTCATCGATTGATTTTCGATCATCACTTGAATCAACCGTGCCATTATATTCTTCAACAGCTTGGCCGTTTAGTGCTCCTGCAAGGCTTACGGCTTTCTTGCCTTTTTCAAACTCATCCCATCCTTTTAGAACTTTATCAGTATTTAATAAGTTTTGCTTTGTTGCATACATTACTTCTTGAACAGTGCAGGCCATTTGTTGCGTCTCATCGTCTTTTGAGCAGGCATTGGCTTCGGCGGGACAAGCAGAGTTTTCAGCTTTAAATGTACACGTATCCCCAATAAGCTGAATACAGGCACCAAAATCTTTTGAAAGAGCTTTGGGGTTTGTTTTAATTGTAGGTAATTTGTTGTTTCTATTATCTTTGGCGTACGAAAATATACGTTTGCCACCTTTGTCTTCATGTTGAGTATCAATGCAAAACTCGGTTAAGTTTAAAATTAAATTTTTTGAGATTTGAGCTTTATAAATTTTATGAAACACCTGCGGGTCTACAACTCTTATCTTTTGTTTTTTTTGAGCATCAGTTAACTCTCCATAGATAGCTTCTCTAAACTGATCAGATAGTTTTTTGGAGATTTCATTTAACGTTGGGTCTTTATAAAATTCAACTTTTCCCATGCTTTTTGATTCATAAAGAATTGGTTTAGCATTTTCTTTTGCTGCTTCAGCTTTTACTTCGTCGATTAGATCATAAGCTTTATTTAAGTCATCAGGAGATTTTTTAAGCTCTTCGAAAACGCAAGCTCCCAGGCTTCCCGCCGTATCACCTTGTGCTTCACAGGATTGCTTTGCGGTTTGGGCAAACGGTTGATCTAAGAGGATATCCATTGCTTTTTTTAATGTGTCTCGTTCGTTTTCTTCCTCTTGAGCTGCAATAGATTCTTGTCCTTCCTCCGAATATGTTTGATTTAGTGATAATAAAAATAAAAAGGCCATGAAAAATATCTTCATGGCCTAATAATATCATGATTTTGAATTTAAACTTTTTTTATTTAATGACGCAGTTTTTTTCCGGGGAATATTTATACTCTTTTATCTCGTTTAAGTGCACGATCTCCCAGCCTTTTTCCTTTGCTTCGGTAAGTATTAGCCTCGTCGATTCGATATTTTTTGCATGAATATCATGCATTAAAACAACGCCACCCTGTGGAGCTTTGTCTGCGGAAATTGGGTAAGCACTTTTTCTAAATCTTCTTCGGCCATCAGGTAAAGTGACTCTTTTATGTGTGTAAGCTGTTCCACCTTCCATGTGTGCCCGTATTCCTTGAGCAATATTTTTTGCTGTTACATCACGAACCCAGTCCGCCGTATCAATATCCCAAAAAGCAAAGTTTATACAATTCTCTCCGTATAGTTCTTGACTTACATCTTTCATGGCATTCATGTGGTGATAGACTCTGTTCATCCCATAGGCACCATAAGGAAATCGGTAATACATCTCTACCGGATTTGTTCCATTTTCATCTTGAATTTTTTCTAGGATTCGGACGGTTTGTCTTAGCTCTTTTTTGAATGTTTCTTTTGGTTCACTGTTATTATTGGAGTGATCATGGTCGTGGCTGGCAAGGATGTGTCCCTCATTAATAATTCTTTTAATAATAGGCATCGTTCTTTCATTAATAAGTTCCGTTAAAACAAAAAATGTTGCTTTTACGTTGAACTCTTTTAAAACATCTAAAATCTTTGGAGTCGTCGAAACCTTTGGGCCATCATCATAAGTGAGAACAAGCTTTTTTGTTCCCCTCATACTTTTTGCTCTGTATTTTGCCATTCCTTTATCTACACGAGGGCGGTAGATATAGTTTTCTTCAGGAAACTGCTTTGGTGTTGAATAAGCAAGGGTGGATAATAAAGCTAGTGCTAATACTTTTTTCATTTTAAAGATCTCCACTGATCAGGTTTTTCTTTTCATAACAAATTTAGAAAAATTCTCAAGGGATTGGTTAACATTTTCATACAAAAAGCCCCGGCAATTGCCAGGGCCAAGTGACTGAAAATATTATAATATCTTTAAAGGTGAGGACCAGAGTCTTTAATGTCCGTGTAAAATTCCCCAAACTTTTCCATTTGAGTATGAAATGACTTGGCCAGCTCTTTTGCTTTTTCTTGATAAGCCTCTTGTGACCTCCAAGATTTGTGTGGATGAAGCACGTCGTCTTCGATCCCTTCAACACTCATTGGAAGTTCTAGATTAAAAATCTCATCAACCTTAAAATCAGTAGAGTCCATCTTTCCCGATTGAACAGCTCGAATAATTTTACGAGTCACAGGAATAGGGTAGCGATGGCCTTCACCGTATGGGCCAGCTGTCCAACCAGTATTAATTAGCCAAACTTTTATACCATGACGATCTATATACTCGCCTAGAAGCTTCGCGTACTCTGATGGATGGCGGAGCATAAATGGTGCCCCAAAGCAAGCTGAGAATGTAGCCGTTGGCTCTGTCACTCCTGCTTCTGTTCCCGCAACTTTCGCTGTATAGCCAAGAACAAAGTAAAACAATGCTTGATCACGAGTCAGTCTACTCGCTGGCGGTAAAACACCAAAGGCGTCCGCAGTTAAAAAGAAAATATCTTTTGGAACATCGCCAGCATGTGTCGGTTCAACTGAGTCAATAAAAGAAAGTGGGTAAGAGCTTCTTCCATTTTCACAAATAGAATCATCATCAAAATCAAATTCTCCTGCCTCACTCATGACAACGTTTTCAACCATCGCTCCACGACGATTGGTGGCGGCCCAAATGCCTGGCTCATTTTTTTGAGATAGGGCAATTGTTTTTGCGTAGCATCCACCTTCAAAGTTAAAAACTCCTTCATCACTTAAACCGTGTTCATCATCTCCAACGAGAAGTCTTCCTTCGTCTGTTGAAAGAGTTGTTTTTCCTGTTCCGGAGAGTCCAAAAAAGACGCTGGTTTCACCTTCACTTTTATTTGCTCCCGCATGCATTGGTAAAACGCCAAGTTCAGGAAGTATATAATTCAAAATACTAAACACTGATTTTTTTATTTCTCCAGCATAGAAAGTTCCACAGATAAGAACTGTGTTGGAGTCAAAACACGTAGTGATTACTGTAGGGGACTTCGTTCCAAATTCGCTGGGGTTAACTTCAAGTCCTGGGGCGTGAAGAATGGTGAAGTCTTTTTTAGTATCAAAGTCTCTAACAGAGTCTCTAAACATGTTTAATGAAAACAGGGCATGAGACGAGCCGGTAGTGACAAGCCTTACACCAAGATTATGAGTCGCATGAGCGCCAATACATCTCTCTGTTGAATAAAGAGTTTCTTGGGAATCAAGAAAGCTTACTATTTTTTCTTTTAGTTTTGAGAATTGATCAGGAGTCATTACATTTACGTCATTTTCCCACCAAACAGATGATTCGGTTCGAGGGCTTTTGACGACGTATTTATCTTTTGCTGCTCGCCCTGTAAATTTACCTGTGTTAACGCTGAGTGCTCCATCTTTACTGAGAGTGCCACGTCCGTTATTTACCGTTTCATTGATATAAAATTCTGAGTCTTTGTTAAAATGAATTGTTGGATTATTAATTCCGAGTGATCCGCTAAAATCTGACATTTTTCTATCCTATTTTTATTTATTTATGAGAAGAATTGTACCTTGAGAGGTTTCAGATATCAATACATCCACCTGGGATCACACATGCCCATTTAGTTCTTTCAAAACATTTTCTTGTTCGTTCAAAAAAGTATCCTGGCCTATAACTCGGTGAGCAAATGTCTTTGTTGGCGATACGAACTCATTATGCATGGGGGCCACTTGTTTATAAAATTGATCACGAACACCCTCTGAAGTCCGACCTCTTTCGGTTGTATCGCGCTTGAGGCGCCTGTCAAACCTGACATCTTCTGGAGCAGAAATAAAGTATCGATAATCAAATGTTTCTCTTAAGTTTTCTTGATGAAATATAAGTATGCCATCGACTAAAATAATAGGTGATGGGGCTATTTTTTTTGTTACATCAGTTCTTTTATGGGTAGCAAAGTCATACGTTGGGCACTCAATAGTTAGGCCTTTTTTTAATTTAACTAAATGTTCGCACAATAGATTAAAATCTATCGCACTTGGGTGATCAAAATTTACGGCACCACCATCTTTATCAAAACGATGACTTTGATCAATGTAGTAATCGTCTTGCCAAATCACTTGGCAAACTTCTGGCCCAAAGTTTTCTAAAATTTGCTTTGAAAAGGTTGTTTTCCCAGAGCAACTGCCACCAGCGACTCCAACAATAAGTACATCAGACATTCATGATCCTAAAGTTTATTCTTCTCTTATTTATCAACTAAAATATTAGATCTGTCCAAGGGGGGGAAGAAGTTATTTTTTTATTAAACCATAAATATTCATTTAAGCTTATTTTTTCTTTTAAAAAGTTAAAGAGCATCTAATCCGCTCAATAAACCTTTCCGCTTTACTCAGAAAAATCCAGCGGCACAATATCGGAGACACTTCGCCCAAAATCTGCTTTTCCGTAATGTTGATTATCTCCAAGCCCTTTAGCTCCATTTTTTGCTCTCCCCCAACAGACAACTGTATTGTCATCTAAAACAGCGCAAGTGTATTCTTTGCCTGTTTCAAGAGCAACGGCCGTTCGCCCTGTTCCTAAATTTACAACAGGTAAAGTGTCTAAATTCCCTTCGTTATAATGATGGTGGCCGACATTTAAGTCTAATCCCATTTGCCCATAATTTCCATCACCCCAACATTTAATCGTTCCATTTTTTATAAGGGCGCAAGCATGCCCATATCCCACAGAAACATACGTTGAAATATTTTTACTCCAAGTATGATTATTAGTTTCACAATTTGTTTGGTTATCGTTGTAAGTAGGATTTGAACATCCATATCCAAGGTCAACAGAGGATAAATTATCTCCCATTTCTGGCCCCCAGCTTTCACCAGCAGCTAGACAGGTGGTCTCATCAGTATAGCTAAAATCTGTATAACAGCTGTCACCATCTCCAATTAATTGTCCTGCAGACGCATGTTGAACATCATAGTTAAGTCCTAATCCGGACCCATTAGATCCCCAGCATTTAATCCGCCCATCATTAAGAAGGGCGCACGCGTGTCCTTTCGTGCCAAGAGAAACGTGAGCAGCAGTTGCGGGAACATCCCAAGTTTCACCGGCATCAGTGCAAGAAGCTTCATCAATGTAGCGAGTATCGCTGCAGCTATTTCCAAGGTCGATATTGTTGGCATTCGTCATGGGACTAGAACTGGTACCGAGTTGAGATGTACTATCTCCTTGAGCGAGTAGATGAGCGCCCGGCCATCCCCAGCACTTCATCCCGCCATCCGCAAGAGTTGCGCAAAAATTAAATCTTCCTCTTCCATAAATATTTGTGGCCGCAATATTGTCCGGATTACTTCCGTTAAAGTGCATACCAGGGAAATCTTTTATTGCGTTTGGTGCTGCATTTACTCCATCAGAGCCACCAATCGAATTAGCTTTAGAAATGCCTAAATCATGTCCAACTACGTATTCCCCATTTCCCCAGCACTTCACAACTCCGCTATGTCCTTCGATATCTGGGTTATCTAAAAGGACACAGGTATTGACCTGTGCGGTTTTAACATCTGTTGGAACGTATTCGCTCCAATCTGCACCAACTCCCTCGCAGCCAGCTTGAGTATCATAGCTTGTGTTAGAACATTCTCCACCAAACTCTGAATTGGCATATAAGCTGTCACCCATTTCTCCTGGATCGTCGCCAAAAACCGCATTTAATTCATCTCCAGATCCTGCAGCATCATATTTATAATAGCGTCCAAGGTTATAGTTCCCGTTATTCCCCCAACATTTTAGACTATCGTCGTCTAAAATAGCGCAAGCATGCCCACTACTACTCAAAGAAAACTTTTCAACCGTTCTATTTGTTCCTAAATCGATTTCTGGAATTTGATCGGCCCTTTCGAGGCCCCAAGTGTGTCCATCATCCTCACAGGTCGTTTGATCGGTGATGGATCCATCCTCAAGACAGCCATCACCATCTCCAAGTATATTTGCATGGCCTTGTCCGTTTACACCGCCCGCACCATATCCCCAGCATACTAATCCCCCAGAAGGTTTAACAACACATGTATTAGCACCATAGTTAGAGGTATATACCTCAACAGGATCAACAACAGTGTAGGTATCACTACCGGAAGAGCAAAAACCGCTATCTGTTTTCGAGTAAAAAGTATAACTTCCCGTTTCTAATTCGTCGGTTTGAATATCAACGGCGTCCCCTAAAGAAATAGCGCTGCCAACGGCAGTGCTACAAGTATGATCGGTATACAAAGTAACGACATCGTCAACACTGAGTCCGGAAACTTGAAAAATTGGCGTTGTCCAGGGAGAAGAGCTAGATGTTGGATTAACAAGGGTAGGTGGCGCTCCTTTTGGTCCATTATCGAAAATACTCCATTTATGCCCTCCAGAAGTAATCGCTTTAGTTAAATCTCCTCGCGCCGTAGCGGCAACACCTTCACTATAACTGGCGGGAACAACACTAAGCTGAATATCATTTTGCTGTGAAGTCGTCTCGGCCATCACTAAAAATTTACTATAATTGGCATCTAAAATTCCCGAAGAACCAAATATAAATTTCATATTGGTGACTTCACCCACATCCCAGGTACTAGTGTCGGGGTTGGCCGATGTTGCGGCCCAGAACATACTGTTCATATTCGTTACTTTAGAGGTATCCCATTTTGAAGTATCTGGTTCAGCATTCAAAGCCTCTTCAAACATACTTGTCATTAGCGTTACTTCAGAAGTATCCCATTCTGCAGTATTTGGATTGGCAGCCGAAGCTGCCTTGAACATATAACTCATATTCGTTACATTTGAAGTAACCCAGGTTGCAGTATTTGGATTGGCAGCCGAAGCTGCCTTGAACATATAACTCATATTCGTTACATTTGAAGTATCCCAGGTTGAAGTATCTGGTTCAGCATTCAAAGCCACTTCAAACATACCGGTCATATCTGTAACTTTTGAAGTAACCCAGGTTGCAGTATTTGGATTGGCAGCCGAAGCTGCCTTGAACATATAACTCATATTCGTTACATTTGAAGTATCCCAGGTTGAAGTATCTGGATCAGCTGACGTGGCCCCCCTAAACATAAAACTCATATTCGTTACATTAGAAGTGTCCCAACTTGAAGTATCTGGGTCTGCCACAGTCGCTCCATAAAACATACTGTACATACTAGTAACATTGGAAGTATCCCCGCCGGAGACTGTTCCAAGATTTGCGCAGCCTTCAAAAGCAACGTAAAAGCTGGTCCAACCCACATCTCCTAGATTAGGAATAGAAATAATTTTGTCTTTTTCGGTGCTGTTAGCAAATCTTATTGTTTCCATAGTGCCAGAGATTTTCAGGGTGTATTCTTTTTCAGCTTCAGTAAATGTATAAGTGTGAGTAACAGGATGGTCAGCAAAAGACGTCACAACAGTACTCGTTCCATCTCCCCAATTAACAGTGAAATCATAAACAAATGCAGTGCCATCATTGTCTGTTTCCGCCAAGGGCAAAGTAATTGTTTTATCATTTTCTGATAGGAGCCATGTAGAAACAAATTCTGTTTTCAAAAGGCAAGTATCACTACAGAGTGCAGTATCTCCCCCTTCATCGCAAGCTTCACCTAGTGTCGTATCTAAAATATCATCCCCACAAGCGCCAGCTCCAACAGAGTCGTTATCAGTGATAGACCAACCTAGAAATTCAAGAGTTGTTTTGGCGTCTGTAGCACTATCATAATAACCGGCAGAAACAGTACCAATAGAAATACTGCTTTCGGACGATTTCGCCGCGGCCATTACTAAAAACTTACTGTAATTTTCATCAGAAATTGCGGAGTCATAAAGAAAGTTAGATATGTTGGTGACATTACCAATATCCCAACCACTGGTGTCTGGATTCGCTGACGTTGCTTGGTAAAACATTGCTTCCATATTTGTGACTTTTGACGTGTTCCAGATGTTATTAATTGTCTCGGTTATTGGAGTTGCAGATATAGCTTGATAAAACATCTGGCTCATGTTTGTCACATTTGATGTGTCCCAGCTAGATGTATCTGGATTGGCACTAGTTGCTTGGTAAAACATTGCTTCCATATTTGTGACTTTTGACGTGTTCCAGATATTATTATTTGTCGTAGTTGTTGGGGTCGCTGATGTTGCGCCATAAAACATCTGGCTCATGTTTGTCACATTAGATGTGTCCCACCCTGAAGTATCAGGTGTAGCATTTACTGCATTATAAAACATTGAGCCCATACCTGTGACACTAGAAGTATCCCAACCACTGGTGTCTGGATTGGCTGACGTTGCTCCATAAAACATTGAGCCCATATTTGTGACTTTTGACGTGTTCCAGATATTATTATTTGTCGTAGTTGTTGGGGTCGCTGATGTTGCGCCATAAAACATTTGGTTTACGTTTGTAAGATTAGATGTGTCCCACCCTGAAGTATCAGGTGTAGCATTTACTGCATTATAAAACATTGAGCCCATACCTGTGACACTAGAAGTATCCCAACCACTGGTGTCTGGATTGGCTGACGTTGCTCCTGCAAACAAGCCGTGCATAGTTGTTACATTTGACGTATTCCATCCACTTGTATCTGGGGTAACAGATCCTGAACTTTGAAACATATTCTCCATATTTGTAACGTCGGAAGTATCTCCTCCAGAGAATTCCACTAAATTACTACATCCAGCAAAAGCAATTTGAAAACTAGTCCAACCAACTGAGCCTAAATTTGGAACTGAAATAAGGTTATCTTTATTACCGCCCCAATTAAAATAAATCCTCGGAAACGTGCCACTAATAGTAACCGTGTAATCACCTGGCTCGGAGTAGTTATGAGAGGGATTTGCATCTGAAGTAGCAATAGTGACATCATCACTAGTGTCATTAGGGTCACCCCAATTAATAGTGTAGCTGTATGCTGCTCCAGTGGTAGGTATCGTGATCGATTCATTTTCTGTAGTTGTTCGCCAGACGGAAACAAAGTCACTACTTTCACCGCCGTCGGTAATTGTCCATACCAATTCAGAAGGATCAGCACCAGTAATGATCCCGTGAGCTTCTACGGCATTAGGATAATACTTTGCGGGACTTGACGAATCTCCAACGGTCCCCATATTTACATTCGTTTGGTTCGAAGTGGCATACACTCTATTTAAAAAGGTACTGTAATTAGCATCAGAGATTCCCGAATCTTTAAAAATATCTTGCATGCTAGTGCCCTTAACCATATTCCAGTTGCTCGTGTCAGGGTTGGCACTTTCCGCTCCATAAAACATATTACCAAAGCTCGAAGCCTTAGCAGTATCCCAGCCACTAACATCTGGATTAGCGGATACTGCATTTTTAAACATTGAAGCAAAATTTGTTACTTTATGAGTATTCCAGATGTTTCCGTCAGTCGTTGTAACGGGATTAGCGGACAGGGCATTTTGAAACATCCCACCCATGTTAGTTACTTTGGCAGTATCCCAGTTACTAACATCCGGATTAGCAAGTGCTGTGTTATAAAACATTACACCCATATGAACTACACTGGAAGTATCCCAGTTAGTCGTATTTGGAGTTGCGTAGTCTGCATTATCAAACATGTGTGCCATCTTCGTTACATTAGAGGTATCCCACCCGCTAACATCCGGATTCGCAGGGCCTGCATTTCTAAACATCTCCTGCATGGTTGTTACCTTACTCGTATTCCAGTTAGTCGTACCTGTGCCTACAGTTAGGGTAGCGGCCTCTGATTCTTGAAACATATGTTGCATATTTGTTACATTGGAGACATCCCAGATGTTTCCGTTAGTACTAACATCCGGATTGGCGGCTTTTGATTTGTGAAACATGGCAAACATGGTTGTCACACTGGAAGTATCCCATAAACTAACATCGGGAGTGGCCACTTCTGTATCGTCAAACATATGCTGCATATTTGTTACATTGGAAACATTCCAGTTACGAGTACCTGTGCCTTCTGTTAGAGTGGTCGCTTGTGCACTCTTAAACATTCCTGCCATATTCGTTACATTTACAGTATTCCAAGAGCTGACATTCGGGTTAGCAAGGGTGGTTGCGATAAACATATCATCCATTCTTTCTACAGAGGAGACATCCCAGTTACTTACATCCGGATTGGCCGTAGCTGCAGATCGAAACATTTGTCTCATATCTGTTACATTAGAAACATCCCAGTCGCTAGTATCAGGGTCTGCCAATGGGGTATCTCGAAACATCCTATAGGTAGTCGTTACGTTGGAAAGGTTTCCGCCATTAATTACACCAAGATTAGAGCACCCAAAAAAAGCTCCTTCAAAACTTGTCCAACCCACATCACCTAAATTTGATATCGAGATCAGTTTTGTCTTGTCTCCAGCACCGTTAAAATAAATCCTCGAAAAAGTACCAGTGATGGTTATTGTGTAATCGCCAGCAACTGAGTACGTGTGGGAAGGATTTTCGTCAGTACTTGCACCATCATCAACCGTACTATTTTCATCACCCCAATCTATTGTGTAATCGTAACCAGTTCCCGTTGTGGGAATCGTAATAGTTTCATTTAGACCTGTCGTTCTCCAAGTGGAAATAAAGCTTGTTATTTTAGTACAAGTGGCGCTACAGGAGGCAGTCTCCTGACCGTCGTCACATTCTTCACCATCTCCTAGGTCTGGTATTCCATCTCCGCAGTATGACCCCATTAACTCCTGTGTCATCGAGCAATCATTATGACATTTACTACAAGTTGCATCGCCATAATCACAGGCTAGCTCTGTTATGGTGTTCCCATCGTCACAAACCTCTAGTGTTTCAACTATTCCGTTTCCACAGATTCCGTCCGCAGAACAAGCTTCACCTTCCCAGCTCCCCATTTGGTCACAAGACCACTCTCCACCGCCAGAATATCCATTGTCACAAACAACATTAATTACTGGATCGTTGTGTGATCCTGACAGTGATTCAGCTTGTGCATAGTTTGAATTTGCGACTTCCGTGGATAGACAATCGATTGATTCTTCTTGGCAGGTTGAGTTCTGACAATTACCACTTTGGCAATGATTGTCAGATATACACGCTTGCCCAATTTGACTTTTTTCATTTTGAAAAAAGACTGTGTTGTAAGTTGCTCCCACCGTCGATGTCGTCCAAGATTTAACAACACCACTAGACTCTAAATCATACAGTGAGTAATTAGAGCTGTAAATTTGAGACTCTCCTGAACAGTCGTCAGATTTAAAAGACTCTATATCGAAATGGAAGGGGAGAGTAGTAGGGTTACCTAATGGCACTCTGTAATTACTTAAAGTATAATGTTCATTTCCAAAACTGTGACACTCTAAGGAAATTTGCTCATCACCTATAATGGGATTAACTGTATTGGATAATTCGACTTCGGGGATAATTATTTTAAACGATCCAGGAGATCCTCCGTTATTTAATCCACAGTCACTATCTCCAAAGTTTATACTTGATAGGTCATTACAGCTGTATATTTTTAATTGATTAAAGCCATTTTTTTTATCTACGTTTTGGCCGTTTCCAAAAATTTCATTGGCGCAATTTTCAAGACTATATACAATATTAACTTCTTGACTAGGTCCTAATATTTCAGAGGATGAGTAAGCACATCTCGAGGTGTAATCTCCATCAATGTGAATTCCATAAAATGTCCAAGTACCAGAGGGGATATCTAGATTAATATATTTATCGGAAGAATTTACGATTAGGGTGAAAAAGTCACCATCACTTGATGTGCCACTAAGAACTGAGTTTGAATTACTTGAAAGATTACTTGCAATGATTATTTTAGTACTAGAAAACTGACGGTTGGAGCAACCAAGAAAAGTGCAAAAAACACCAAGTATGATAAATGATTTTAATTTAAGTAATTTCATTATTTCTCTGGCAACTTCTCGGTAAGTAATTAAGTAACCTAAGTCTAAGAATATAATAAAAAAGGATATTCAAATCTTTTTATCTCAAGCTATTTGGAGTGTTGAAAATTAACTTTTTTAAAACAAGTGCTTATCAAAAAAAAATATAATTTAAAGGATTTTTTTATTTAAATATTTTTTTTGTAGAAAAAAAGTGTCAGTTTTTTTTGGCATGAAATTAATAAACAAAAAGATGATATTGTTAAAATATATTTATTTAAAGGGTAGATATTTTAGTATATATAATAAATTATATTGCTAGAAAATGTAGCCATCTACCCGATAATTGTCATTATCGGGTAGATGATTATGGTAAAAAATTTACAAACTAGATATTTGTTAAAACATAATGATCCTACAAAAAAATGATATTATTAAAAAAGTTTAAAAAATAATTATCAAGTCTCACGAAAACTAAAAAATTCTTATGATATTTCCTTTCAAAAAAAACCAAATGTTTACTTTTTTTTACTTGATGGGTTCGGCGGTGGCTTGAATGATTCATTGATCAATATAGAAAATATTAATTCTGAATTTAAAAATTATCTAAAAAAAATAACATAAAAGAATTAAATAGATATTTTTCTGACTCTGATAACACAAAAGATACAATGGCTTCATATTTTCATAATAAATCATTCAGTCAGGTAGTGTATCAATGTAGGAAAGAAAATAATTCTGCCTCCTGTATTAAGGAGAGCTATATGCGTAAGAACCGAATTGAAAACTCTCCTGTTGTAAATACTTTCATTGATAATGGTTATAAGATTAAGTATTTTCATGGAAGTACATATTTAATTAATTGCACCAGAAAGAGTATTCAGAATTGCTCTCCAAATGTATTCCAGATTGCAGTGATTCATATCAAAGGAATTATTGATAATTACATATTTTCGATCGTTCCCAATGACAATGTGATTTTTAAATCTGGGAATGCTGCAATCGTTGATGCTTTTGAAAAAACTAAATTAAATGCAAATAAACCCACTTTTAATTACCTTCATTTGTTCAGTCCTGGGCATTCCCCAAGCCACTCCTGGGTCAAAGGGTGTAACGAATTGAAGCAAAAGAAAAGATATATTAGTAGTATGAAAGAAACGCAGGCTACGGTTAAAAAAATCTTAGATAGGATATTAAAAAATGATAAAGAGGCTATAGTTATGATTGGATCAGATCATGGCCCAATGATTTACAATAGATGTGATAAGAAAAATTTTAATGAAGATACCTTTAGATCAATACACAATGCGATTCTATTTAGTAACTTTGATGATTCCGGCTTGTTGAGACCTCAAACAACTAAAAATGCTTTCAATTATCTTTTTTCTCATTTGTCAGACAAGCAGTTAAAATACAATAATGACCCTATCTATTTTTGTGAATACAATTTTAAAAATCTAAACCTTTCTAAAAAAAATAAGAATGATACCCACAGAGAAGTATATAAAAACCTGAAAAAGGTTTTTAAAATTGTTCCAAAGAATTTTTATAACTAAGACTACTAAAAAGAAGCTCCTGTTTGGACTAAAGTATATTTCCTCTTTGCAAATAAAGAGGAAATATTTTAATCTTATTCGTAAATTTACTTTTGGAGTTAAGATTGAAAATCTCATTGGTTTTAACGGCATATTTAGGTGCTTTTCATCCACTTTCATCCTTTGCAGATAGCTCTGTTTTATTTATTGGTGACTCACATAGCGTCACAACGTTTGGACGTAGGCTTGATAAAAACCTTCGAACTCTCCCTGACATGAACGTTCAAACTGTTGCTAGCTGTGGCGCTGTTGCAAGATATTTTTGGGTTGGAACAAACACACGGTGTGGATATTTCTTTAGAGATATTAACGGCGAAATCTCTCGTGGAACTCGTGGGCCAACGCCAAAAATAACAGATTTTTTTAGAAAGCAAATTCCCGACCATACCATTGTTCAATTGAGCGGGAATTATTCAGGCTATTCGGATGACTTTATTCTTAAAGACACGGAAAAGACGGCAAAATTCATCACAGAAAACGGTAGCAAATGTTTTTGGATTGGCCCGGCAGATAGTCGTGATAGATCTAGAATCCCTCGCTTAAAAAGGCTTCTAGAGATCTCTGTCGCTCCTTACTGCGATATGTTTTGGTCTGATTCGGTGACAAAGTACCCTGAGACTGGCGGAGATGGTATTCATTACTCCGGCCCTGAAGGCATGAAACAGGCTAAAATTTGGGCAGAAAAAGCTTTTGAATCCTTTGTTAAATAATATCTATTGTTGATTTCATTAAAATTAAAGGTCAATTCTGACGATCTATCTTGGTGAATAAAAAGTACATATATATATTTTTATTTCTCTCCTCATTTATTCAAAGTAATTTGGCCAAAGAATTAGATGCATATGAGATTAAGTTTTTTTTCTTTTTTCTTCTTTTAATTTTTCAATCTTTTTTATTTTTTAAATTTATTAACCATTACATTCAAGGGCGTTTTTTTTTTAGATTTTTGATGGCCTTTCTTTTTTATCTATTTCCCTTAATTGGCAGTTTTGTTTTTTTAAAACAGGCCTTTCAAAAAACAATTGATATGAAAAAAGATTTGATTAATGGTTTACTTTTAAATCTATTACTTCTCGGTGCCTTAAATATATATTCCCCTGAAAAAATTTTGGAAAACTCACAGAAACATTTTTTAAATTATCAAACTTTTACTTATATAAATTACTCTCAATCAAATGAATTAATTGTTAATTTTTTCAAAAAAGAAAGACTTAAAAATTGTAATAATAAATTTAAGTGTGAAATGGATTTGATCAAAAATTTTGTTCGTAAAGAAAGTATAAATGATGATACCTTTTCAATATTGGTGAGTTTTCATTTTTCATCAAGGTTTGAATTTCTAAAAAAGAACAAGGTCAGTAAGTTAAGAGCCTATAAAGATCTTATTAATTTAATTGATACTTATAAGAAGTTTAATCAAAGTAGTTTTTATTGGAACTCTCAACAGTCCATCCTGCCTTTGTTAAATCCTTTTTTATCTGTTGAAGGAAGTATTATATCTATATCTAAAAGCTTTTTACGGAATAAAATGAACAAAAAAATTAATGAAAAAGCGAATGCTTTTTCTAAAGGTCATAAAAAAACAAAGAGTATTTGATATAAATTATCAATTTCTCTCTAACGTACTCCAATTAAGTTATTGAAAATGCAGGTTTTTTCTAGGTTAAATTTCTTTTTTGCCAAAAACGCCTAATAATTAAATAAAATATAGGAAATATATTAGGAGAGTCCTCTTGAAGACGACAGAATGGTATTTAGAAAAGTATGGTGAGTCTCATACGCACCCAACAAACATTTTAATTCATAAGATATTTGTGCCACTAATTATGTTTTCGGTTATTGGTTTATTATGGTCAATTCCTGTTCCTGAAAACTATCCTTGGTTTATTAATTTTGGAATGGGCTTGGTGCTTTTGGCGTTAGGCTTCTATTCTTCTATGGGTGTAGCAATTTTTCTTCCAATGCTATTTATTGTTGCGCCAATGATTTATGGGAACTTTGTTTTATCAAGCTCTCCCCTATTTTTTAAAATAAATTTAATAATTTTTGTTGTTAGCTGGGTCTTTCAATTTGTTGGCCATAAAATCGAAGGAAAAAAACCAAGTTTTATCGAGGATCTTTTATTTTTACTTGTTGGCCCAATATGGGTTTTTTATCCATTCATAAAAAAACTAAAAAAAGCCGCTTAGATTACGGCATTTTTTAGTTGCATTTTAATTTTTACTCAGAGACATCAGGCAGCACCTTGGATGCCAAATCATCAAAAAATGCATAAAACATTCTAAAGCCTGCATCTGTGGCCTCTCCACCAGTGGTACTACAGTTATCTGGATTATCAGGAATATCTAAAAAGCTAATACTCGTTCCTCCAATATTACAGCTGCTGAAGCTTGATAGTTCTATGTCATCTTCATCGCCAATATCTCCTTGGAAGCTGAAACTACAATCAACATCTGTACCCGTTCCCTCGTTTGGTGTAAGTGTCGCTCCTATGGAGGATGTTAAAGTAACTTTTCCGCTATAATCGCTACCAGAAACTGTAACATCTGACATATCAACTGTTATATTTCCGTTAGGGTCGCTAGCAGTAACTGTGGTTCCACCACAATCAATGTCTCTTGTATCTGTAGTATCTGAGTTTATAGTGACGATGCTTGAGGCACAAGATGCTGAAAAGTCACCAAGGTCGATAGCTTCAAAACTTTCTGCCTCCAATTGCTCTAGTATCATCTGGCAAGAAAATGGTGTTCCTGAAGTAGATACACTTTCGTCTTCGTCTTCATTGCATGCGCTTAAGCAAATGAATAAACAAAACAATAGAATAAGTTTTGACTCTTTCATTTGTTTTCCTCCTCAGAAAAAATATTTTCGATTTTTCATATTTTAACTCAATTATGAGTTTTATGAGGAGGTAGAAACTCTTTCTATTTTTAAGGGGAAATAATATTTATTTAAATCTTGTACTCTTGAAGTATGGATAAGGGAATAATCGCGAGGGTTTCAATGTTTGTAGCGTTTAGATTAACTCTCGGTGCTTTTCCTGCCTTGTAAGCTTCAAGCCACCTTGCTGCACATAAACACCAATGATCCCCTTCTTTTAGGCCAGGGAAGTTAAGTTGAGGTCTTGGTGTCATAAGGTCATTACCTTTTTCTTTAGAGAATTCAAGAAACTGCCAAGTAATTTCAACACATACTGTATGCATTCCTCGATCGTTTGTTCCTGTGTGACAAAACCCATCACGGTAAAACCCTGTAATAGGATTGATACAACATGAACCAATCGGCGCTCCAAGTACGTTTTGCTGCTTTTCATTAGACATTTGAAAACCTATAGTAAAAAGATGAAATTTTTTTTTATTATCTCACTGTTAATTTCATACAACCTTTTTGCTCAAATGAGTAGTAACCCTATGGACGAAAACACAAAAAAGACGATTTATTTTTTTAATCAACTGCGTGCTGACAATACCGAAATATTAAATGATTTTTACTCTGAAGATATTAAGTTTTTTGATCCGGTGGGCAAAATAGAGACTCTTTCCCAGATGAAAGCTTATTATAAAAGTATGTACAGTGGCGTAGAGAGTATTAGATTTGAATTCAAAAATATAGCTCATTCAAAAAGTATTTATTTTTTTTCATGGGATATGTTCTTAAAGACTCCAAAACTAAACAGCGGAGATGAGTTTGTCGTGACAGGCGTATCTGAAATTCACTTTAATGAAGAAAGCCTTGCTTTTTTTCATCGCGATTATTTTGATTTAGGTGAAATGGTTTATGAAAGATTGCCTGGCGTTGGGTGGGTTATAAAGAAAGTCAAAAATCGCTTAAAGCACTAGCGAATTACTTCTTTAATGATCTTCTCTATGAGTTTTTCATCAAAAGATTTTGTCATTGTCTTTGATATGCCTATTTTTTTTAATTGATCTATCTTTTCTTGTTCAAAGCTTGCACTTATAGCAACAACTGGGGTTTCTTTATTGATTTTGGTTAATTGCCTAAAAACATGTTCTCCAGAAACATCTTCTAGATGCATATCTAAAAAGCAAATGTCGTAATCATATCTAGATTCAAGCTCTATTGCCTCCTTTAGGTTCGTTGCCGAATGAACTTGTATATTGGTGGATAGTTCCTCTAGGTAAAGCCCTAGTATTTGGTGAATATCTATCGAATCATCAATGATAAGTGCGTGCATTTTTTTTATTTTTTTATTTTGAGGTACTTTATCTTTTAAAAATAAGTAATCGTCTGTACTGGCATTAAGAATAGGTAACTCAACAATAAAATGTGTTTTGTGTAAGTCATCGGAGAGTTTTATTTCTCCACCATGGTCATCTAAAAATTTCCTTAGTTGAATTAGACCTCGTCCATGACCTTCCCGTGTTTTACCAATGGGTTCAATAAAAAGTTTTTTGCGTATCTCTTTACATATACCAGGTCCCGAATCTTTAATATTAATTTGTAAATTACCAGGAAGGTCGCCGAGGCCAAATCTAAGATTAATTTGATTGTTATTAGATCCCTTTTTGGGGTCGATAGCATATTTTTTGGCATTGCTTAATAAATTACTTAAAGCTTGGGTTAATCCTTTTAAGCTTTTTTTGTTATCAAGTGGAACTTTGTCAACATTGTCCAAATAACTAATCGTTGTGAAGCCTTGGATATCAAACTGTTTAATCAGGTCCTTCACATGTTTAGGTAAATAGGTTGCCTTCCCTTCTGGTCTTTGAAAAATATTTTTTGTCTTAGTGTCTAAAATTTCATTTATAAGGCTAAGTCCATGCTCGGCATTTTTTCTTATAAAGTCTGTAGTATTTTGACTTTGTGACTTGGATAGAAACGAAATTATATTTTGAAACGGGGCTTTTAGGTCATGGCCAATAAAATGAAATACCTGTTTTTGATAAAGTAATTTTTTTGTCAGGTACTCTGCTTCTACTAGTTTTCCCTCACTTTGAATTTGTATAGTATTTTGTTTTTCCCCTAAGCTCTCATTTTGCTTTTTTGTGGTCATTAGTTCTTTTTCAATGAGCTCTGTTTGTTTTTTTTTGTAGTTTATTTCTTGATCAAAAGAATTTTTAGCCTTCCTTAGAAAGTAATATTTCGTATGCTCTGAGGGGAATTTCAGTAACTCAAATATTATTCTCGATGATATAAATGCGATAAATATCATCGAGATGTAAGAATGTGTTTGATTTGTAAAAATAATGGTAACTGCAATGGTTACAAACCAATAGGTAAAATTTCTCATTAGATATTGTATATCGATAACTCTATGCAAAATGTTAAGTTTTGTTTGCCACTTTCGGAAAATTACGTCAGGATTTACCTTCTAATTAAACAAAAAGAGTTTTGTATGAAGTTTTTGACATTATCTATTGGAGTTATTTTTACAACTCTAAATGTTTATTCCTCGACTATTTTATTAGATCAAGTGCCACTTCCTGACGTTAGTCCCACAACATATTTTATTGCCGACGAGGCTAAAGTCTCATGTTCAGGTAAATATGCAGGAGTGAATTACGTAGGTGATGAAAAATCTGAAGTAATGAATCCAAGTGGAGAGTTAATTGCTGAAGTATGCACAAGGTTTTTCAAAGTTCTGAGCATGGAAGGTACAGGACGGTTAAAAGACAGAGGCAATGGTTCACTCACTGTAAATTGGGCCGGTGACTACAGATTTAGAATAATGGAAAAGTGTATTTTTGGAGAAGGCGTTCAAGTTGACCTTTGTTTAATCCCCTATCATACAATTGCAGCAGACCTTGAGTCCCATGAACTTGGTAGTGTTATTTTTATTCCTAAGGCAAAAGGTTTAATGCTTCCTGATGGAAGAATTCACAATGGCCTGTTTTTAGTGCGAGATACTGGAGGAGCATTCAGAGGAAGGGGTTTTAATCGAATCGATTTATTCGTAGGTAACCAGAATGATGAAAACAATATTTTTATTAAAGCTGGTATGAGTCATCGAGAAAAATTTTCCGCATATAAACTTGAAGGCCATTTAAAAGAGACTGCCATCAACTTCTTTACGGAAAATTTTCCTACGCTATTTATAAAATAGTCGACAGGACAAAAGTTCTTACTATTTAGTAATAAATTTATACGTGTATTCTAATACTATGTCTGCGTATCAGCTGATTAGATCTCACATTCTAGAAAGTTTAAGTGATTTAAACTGGAATGAATTGCACTATGAGTTTTTTCAAAACTATTCATCTGAAAATACTAGAAAATGTTACCTAAGAGATATCCGACAGTTTTATTCGTTTATTGATAATAACATAGATAATATCCAGTCAATTATGCAAGTACGTCGTGTTCATATAGTGGCGTATCGAGATTTTTTAAACCATTTAGAACAAGCACCTAAGACAGTATGTAGAAAGTTCTCATCTTTAAGTTCTTATTTTGATTTCTTAGTTGAAAAGGGAATATTTGAAATAAACCCCTGCACAAGTGTAAAGAGACCAGGTCAAAAACCCTTGAAGCCAGTTAACGACTTAACTGACGAACAAGTAAAGAACTTACTAGTAACAGTGGATCAATCAGAAAATATAATGCATCAGTTAGTTATTTATTTATTGTTTTTCACTGGAATTAGAAAGAATGAGCTGATCAACCTACGGTTAAAGGATTTTTATCTAAAGGATAAAACATACTTAGTAGATATTATTGGTAAGGGGAAAAAGCTCATTACAAAGATCGTCGAAAAAGAAGTTTATGAAAAAATTGAAAGTTATTTATCGTTTTTGAAATCTAAAGGTGAAGAAGTTATGGAAGGTGACTTCCTTCTTCGTCCATCTAGAAACCCACAAGACCCAAGTAATCTTAATAAAAGGCTCAATCCTAAATCAATCGATTATATTTTTAATACTTACTGTCAAAAGGCAGGGGTTTTTCATCGTGTAAGTCCTCATAGCGCTCGTGCGAGCTATATAGGAAGCGCTTTAGAAAATGGTGCGAATCTTCTTCATGTAAGTCAAGATGTAGGACATTCAAGTGTTAAAACGACTCAAGAGTATAATAAGAGACGATCTTCTTTAAAAAATAGCCCGGTTAATATTCTTGGTTATAAAAAATCCTCTTAAGAATTGGTTGGCATATTGCTTAGAAGGTTTTAGGATTTTTCAGTAATTAAATTTTGGGTTCTAATATGAAAAATTCTATTTTATTTTTTTTCCTTTTCATGTCTCTCGAGTCTTATGGGTCTTGTGAACAATTATCTAGCGATATTCCACGCTTTAATTGGAAAAATTTAACGGAATTAAATGTAAAAACACTGATTGGTGATGTCGACGCTGATCTTTGTATTGGTTTTAGCGACGGCCAGGCAGAGTTGATTTCTTATCAGGATGACTCTGGCAACAATGAGCTTTTTCCAGTGAGCGAGCTTTTAATAGGGCCTTTGACTTTATTAACTGATGAAGATATTTCAGCTGGCGGTATCATTAGAAAAGGTAAAATAATGACCCTTTTGTTGGAAGAAATTGTCCCCGAAAATCATTACAAGTTATCACTTAATTTTTTGAGAAATTTAGCAAAAATTCCAACAAGGAGGGATCATCGTCGACTTACGGTAGAGATAAAAAAAGATGATCTCGGTGAATTTAAAAGTTTTTTCAACACTATCGAAACTACTTTTAATCAAGTTGAAATAAACATTACCGCTTCATTAAAAATTAATGAAGTTACTTTTTATGAATTTGGTAGCTTCGTGCAGAAAATAGAAACGATAAGTCTTAAAAAAATAAAAGACCTTTAATTTACACCGTATCTATTCACGAGCTCATCCACGATATTAGTATAGTTTTCCATTGCTTGGTTCTTCTCAGTACCATTAATTAGTTTCCATGCATCCCATTTTGCTCTCGCCTTAACGTTGATCAAACTAGGTCTACTGCCTGTTACGTCGCCATGGGTTGCTTGCTTAAACAACGCGTATAATTTCAAAAGCTCATCATTTGAAGGGCGTGATTTAAGTGTTTTTACAGTATTTTCAGAGTTCTTAAATTTTTGTTCTTTAGTCATTGTGTCCTCAGAGTTTAAAATTCGTTAATAATGTTTAGCATTCTTCTTAATGGCTCTGCTGCACCCCAAAGGAGTTGATCACCTACCGTAAATGCGTTGAGATAATCACTCCCCATTTTCATTTTCCTTAACCTTCCAACTGGAATATTCATCGTACCACTAATTTTTGCTGGAGTAAGCTCTCTTAGAGTTTCATCCTTATTATTTGAGACCGCGTAGGCCCAGTCGTTATCTTCAGATATCATCTGACTTACTTCATCAACAGGAATGTCCTTATTTAACTTAATGGTTAATCCTTGGGCGTGACTTCTCATTGAACCAACTCTGACGCAAGTACCATCAATCGGAATATCACTAGGGGTTTGGAGAATTTTATTGGCCTCAACCATGGCCTTCCATTCTTCTTTAGATTGTCCGTCTTCAACGAGGACATCTATCCATGGTAAAGTATTGCCGGCCAGCGGATAACCAAATTCACTTTTAGGAAAATTTGGATGCGCAATTCCCTCATTAGTTTTTTGATCAATTTCCAAAATATTTTTATTCATTTGGATAAATTCATCAGCGTAATTACCTAGGAATTTCATTTGTCCTAATAGCTCTTTCATATTTTTGGCACCAGCGCCGCTTGCAGCTTGATAAGTCATTGAAGATATCCAATCAATATAATTGTTTTTAAAAAGTGGTGACATGGCCATTAGCAGAAGACTTACTGTACAGTTACCACCAACAAATGTTTTTACACCATTTTTTAATCCACTTATTAAGTGCTCAAAGTTCACTGGGTCTAAGCAAATGAGGCTCTCTTTTACCATTCTTAAGTGTGAAGCTGCATCTATCCAATATCCATTCCATTTCTCATTTTTTAATCGAGGATATACTTTTTTGGTGTAATCACTACCTTGGCATGTAAGGACAGCATCAAAGCTTTTTAAATAATCCACATTATATGCATCACCTAAAATGTTAGAACATAAATAATCAGCATTTTTAACTTCAGAACCGGCCATTGAGGTTGAAAAAAATTGAACATTATGTTTTTTGAAATCTCCTTCTTCGATCATTCGGTTAACTAAGACCGAACCGACCATTCCTCGGTAACCAATCAACGCAACTTTCATATTTACTCCTACCTTACTAATTTAAAATATTTTATTGTTTAAATTGGTTGTGTAAAGAAATAAAAAAAGCAGAAAGAGGAATCTGCGAATATAAACCTGTTTTACAAGCCTTATTAATACGATATGATACATACGTTTTTAGAATATAAAAATATCAAGGATGAAAAAATGTCTAAAATCATTGTCTCTAAATTTGGAGGCACTTCCATGGGTAATCTACAGGCCATGACTTGTAGTGCAGAAATTGCAAAACAAAAAAATTCTAGACTTATAGTTGTCAGTGCAACCTCAGGAACAACTAACCAACTTATTAGCATTATAAAAAATGCATCTAATGGCGACATCATTAGTGCACTACAAACGATTGATGATATTTGCACGAGACATACTACCCTTGCATCTGAAACAGAATTAAGTAAGCAAAAACTTGAAATTATAAATAAATTAATTCAAGAGCTTAAATCTTTGGCACAGGGAATGTACTTTCTTAAAGATGCAACACTCAAAGCTCAAGATCGATTACAAAGTATTGGAGAAAGGTTATCTAGTTTAATATTTACTGAAGTATTAGATAAAGAGTTAAAAAAGTTGAACCCTCACTTTTATTGCGAAACTCTTGATGCACGAGATTACATTGAAACGGACAACAACTTTACAAAGTCTAAGCCTGTTACGGAGAGAATCTTGCGGCACTGCCACAGTTTAAAAGAAAGGCTAAAAAATGACTCTAATCTTCATTACGTCACTCAAGGCTTTATTGGTAAAAATGAAAATGGGGACACCACGACACTAGGCCGTGGAGGAAGCGATTATTCCGCTAGTATTTTTGGTGAAGCACTTAGTGCATCTGAAATTCAGATTTGGACAGATGTTGCTGGAATTGCAACTACTGATCCAAGAATATGCCCAGATGCTGTCATCATACCGGAACTAAGCTTTAAAGAAGCTGCAGAAATGGCCACTTTTGGTGCAAAAATTTTACATCCAACAACCGTTATTCCAGCACGCAGAGGAAACATCCCTGTCTTCGTTGGCTCAACATTTTCACCTAATCAAGGTGGAACATGGATAAGAAAAGTTGTCGAACAAAAACCTCTAGTTAGAAGTATTAATCTTCGTAAAGACCAGTCTTTAATTACTATATCAAACCCTAGAATGCTAAATTCCCATGGTTTCTTGTCTGATTTATTTAATATTTTTTCCATTCACGATGTAAGTGTCGACGCTATAACAACAAGTGAAATTTCAGTTGCTGTAACAATTCATGAGTCAGATCTAAATACTGAATTGACAAACGACCTCGAAAAATATGGGCGAGTAAAAGTAGAAAAAGGACTATCAGTCGTAAGTATTATTGGTAATAAAATTAACCATACATTCGGGCTCGCAAATAAGATATTCGAATCCCTCAGAGATATAAATGTGCGCATGATTTGCCAAGGAGCATCTCTTCATAACTTTTGCATTCTAGTTAATCAAAATGATGCGCAAAATGCTGTTAGAAACCTTCATCACAAGTTCATTACACAATGAATATAAATGAAACAAACATTGCCGTTTTTGGAAAGGGTAAAACTGGTTCAAAAGTAATCGAATTAATTGAAGGAAATTACAGTTTTCGTCCAATTGTATTTGATTCAACAAATCTACCGGATAAAAACAAGCTTAAGAATATCTCTTTTATTATTGCATTTGTTCCTTCTGAAATTCTCAACAAATATATTGATCTATTTTTACAACAAGGAATTAGTTTAGTTTCTGGTGCTACAGGATTATGCTGGAGCAATGAAGTAAAAGAAAAGATTGTTCAAAATAAACTACACTGGATTACAGGAAGTAATTTCAGTCTTGGAATGCGGGTTATCTACCAAATGATAAAAGTTTTAGAAAAAGCAAAGAAAATTTGGCCTTCGGTAAATCTCAATATCCATGAGATCCATCATACAAAAAAAGTAGACGGCCCAAGTGGAACAGCACTTAGCTGGGGGGAATGGATTGGTATTGATGATAAATCTAAAATAACTTTTAATAGAGAAGGCGACGTAGTTGGTGACCACTCATTAGAATTTGAAACAAAGAGCGAAAAAATAACTTTACGACATGAGGCCCTCGATAGAACATTATTTGCAGAGGGAGCAATATTCGCATTGGAATATTTAATCCAAGGAAAACTGAACCCCGGACTTCACTACTTTGAAGATATAACAAAAAAAGAATTAAATTAATAAAGGATAAATTATGAAAGATATAAATAGCATTAGATTATGGACTGCTCTTATTACACCAATGGATGATAATGGAGAAGTCGATTTCCAAATACTAGAAAAGCTATGTAGACAACAAGACGAGGCTGGAAATGGAATTTTAGTTTTAGGATCAACTGCAGAAGCTTTAAACTTGGATCAAGAGGAAAAGAAAAAGATTTTTGAATTTGTGCCTACTCTAAATTTAAATGTTCCTTTAATGGCCGGAATTGGAGGCATAAATTTAAAAGATACCGTCTCTGATATTGAATACCTAAATTCCCTCAATTATGATTGCTACCTATTAGTTACACCGCTGTATGCTAAACCAGGAGAGAAAGGCCAAACGCATTGGTTTCATACCTTGTTAGAAAAGTCCAATCGTCCATGTATGCTTTATAACGTTCCAGGAAGAACAGGGTGCCCGTTAAATTTAAAAACGGTATCAACTCTAAAAAACCATCTCAATTTTTGGGCAATCAAAGAAGCTAGTGGCTCTCCAATAGATTTTGAAAAATATGTTAGTGCAAGTTCGCCAAAAAAAGTTTACTCAGGCGACGATGCAATGCTTATTGAATATGTACCATTGAGCTGCCAAGGTCTTGTTAGTGTCGCCTCGAATGCATGGCCTAAGCAAACAAGCCTTTATACTAATCTAGCTTTATCAAACGAATTAACCAAAAACCATCAATGGCCAAAATGGTCTAATGATTTATTTTTAGCCTCAAACCCTGTGCCCGTAAAATCTCTTATGGAGCATAATGGAGACATTGGTACTTCAGTATGCAGGCCTCCACTAAACCACCAAGACATGAAACAATTAGATCACTTAATTGAATCAAATGACGAAGTAAACAATTGGTATGAATCAAGTAATAATTAGGAGTTGAAAATGAACTGGGAAGAAATACTTAACAAACTTGAAACAGGCGAACTAAGATCAGCAAATAAAATTGATGGAAAATGGGAATCAAATAAAGAAGTAAAAAAGGGAATCCTTGAGGCATTTAAAGCAGGACAGTTAGAACAATTAGGTGACTTTGTCGACAAGCATAATATACCTGCAAGACGTTTTTCTCCTGCGGATGGAATAAGAATAGTTCCCGGAGGAAGTAGCGTACGCCGAGGAAGTTATGTAGCAAAAGGCGTCATTATTATGCCACCTGCTTACGTTAATATAGGTGCTTTTATTGACGAAGGTACAATGGTCGATAGTCACGCACTCGTTGGTAGCTGTGCACAAATTGGAAAAAGAGTACATTTGTCTGCTGGTGTTCAAATAGGAGGGGTTCTTGAACCTATTGGGCAAAGTCCTGTAGTTATTGAAGATGATTCATTCATTGGTGCTGGTTCAGTAATTGTCGAGGGAATACAAGTAAAAAAAGGCGCAATAATCGCACCTGGCGTTACACTGAGTAATGCTGTACCTGTTTATGATTGTATTAATGAAAAATTATTAGGTAGAGGTGAACCTATACCAGAAAATGCCGTAGTTGTTCCAGGGAGCAGACCAATTAATGATAAACATATTTGGGGTAAAGAAAAGAACCTACAAATGAATTGCGCCATCATCATTAAGTATAGAGATAATAATTCTGATGCCTCCGTAGAATTAGAAGAGTTTCTTCGATGAAAGTTTTATGAAAAAAAAACTCTCCAATAAATACTTTGAAGAACTTCTCTTAACAACTAAAAAGTCAAAGACTCCATTTTATTTTTATGATCTCGACAGTCTAGTAAGTCATTTGAAACAAATGGAACAAGCAATAGGCCCTGACACAAAACTTTGGTACGCATGTAAAGCAAACCCCATGAGTGCGATTCTGAAAATTTTTAGAAATAGAGGGTTTGGAATAGATGTTGCCAGCTTTGGCGAATTAGATCAAGTTCTTAGATCAGGCATTAAGCCACAAAATATTATCTCCACAGGGCCAGCGAAATCTAATGAGTATCTAGATTACTTTATCGATTCGGGTGTTGAAACAATCGTGGTTGAGTCAATTAACCAACTAATAGATTTAAATTCAACAGGTAAAAAGTATAGCAAAAAAATAAAATCACTACTGAGAGTTCAGCTAGAATGGGACGGTGGTAAAAGTGTTTTAGGTGGTGATGAAATTACCCCTTTTGGGATTGGTGAGAAAGATTGGAAAAAAATCAACCTCGACGACTTCCCTAATATTAATGTTATAGGACTTCATGCCTTTCAATGGGGAAACCTTCTTGAGCCTGAAAAGTTGCACAAAATTTGGGATGCAACTTGTGAAAGATTAAAAACTTTCGCTTTAGAAATGAATATTAATCTTGATGTTCTTGATCTCGGTGGAGGTATTGGAATACCTTACGATCATCATACTCCCACTCCTGAATTCAAAAGCATCTCCCCAATACTAAAAGATTTAAAACAAAAACATGGACTTAACAAAATATGGCTTGAATTAGGAAGGTATGCAGTTGGTGGGTGTGGCCATTACTTTACAAAAATTGTTGATGTGAAAAAAAGTCGCGGAAAAAACATTATCGTCACCGATGGTGGAATTAATCATATGGCAAGACCCGCACTGACCAGACAACCCTTTCCAGCCGAGTTATTTTCCGAAAATTATTTTGACGATGATCGCCCCACTCTAAAATATGAAAACTATTCAATACATGGACCTCTTTGCACAGCTCTAGACTACTTAGGAGATCATAAGCTCCCCATTGATACTAAACCTGGGGACTGGGTCGTCTTCCACCAGGCAGGTGCATATGGATTCACCGAAGCAATGCCATTTTTTCTTTGTCATGACTTACCTGCTGAACACATTTTTTATAACGGGGACTTTATGGGGCCGCGAACATCAAAAACTAGCGCTGACTGGATGATTTAAATATGAATAATTGGAAGATTTGCAATATAAATATTGGTGAAAAACTTATAAAAAAAATCACTGTTTCCGGTTTAAAACCTGGCCCTCATATACATATACAGGCAAGCGTTCATGGTGCAGAAGTAATGGGTAACAAAGTAATTCAACTAATACTTGATTACTTTAGAACCCATGAATGTAATGGAAAAATAACGTTTATACCCCATGCAAATCCATATTCTAAAGATCAAAAATCTGGAACTTATACAAACGGAAGGTTTTGTCCAATAACAGGGGAAAATTGGAACCGAATATATACGGATATTTCCAAGACATCTTTTTTCAAAAACAAACTAGAAAGCAGTCTCGATTCATATAAAAACAATCACGATTCTTTTAAACAACTAATAAAAGAAACAATCACGAGCTTAAAACAATCTCCCTATTTTATTTCAAGAGAAAAAGAGCTAGGACTTGAGTTACAGTATCATGCAGCTGACTCTGATATTTTTTTAGACTTTCACACAGGTCCGATTGCAACTGATTATCTCTATGTTTCAGAAAGACAAAAAAATATATCAAAAGATTTACCCCTTTCTAATCAAATATTAATCCCAAATATCTTTGATAGCGCTGGTGATGAAGCATATTTCAGCCCTTGGGTTGCACTAGAAGAAGCAACCAATAGCTCTTTTCTTGGTGGAGAGGCATATACGGTGGAGCTTGGTAGCGAGGAAACGATTCAAGAAAATTACGCGGAAAAGATGTTTGAAAAAATATTCTTTTTTTTTAAAAAAAGAAAAGTAATCAACTGTCCAACCGAAACACTTCATAATAATAAAATTAATTTTCAAAAACTAGAAAAATTTAAAACTTATTATTGTAAAAACTCTGGACTCATTCATTATTTAAAAAAACCAGGAGAGAGTATAAATAAAAATGAGACTCTTTATAAAATACTAGATTTAAATAATATTACTGAAGAAAGTAATAATGGTGTTCTTGAGGAAGTTTTAGCAGTAAAAGATGGAATTGTTATCAACCACTCCCCTTCAGCGAATATGCTTCAGGGGACACAAATATATCAAATACTTGAAAATTAATTATGTTTCATTTACTAAAAAATAAAAATTATTCTCCATTTTTTTTCACGATGGGTCTAGGCGCCTTAAATGATAATTTATTTAAAAGTGCACTCGGCATTTTAATTGCGTATAACTATCCTGCAGAAAAAGCTGATCTTTACATCCAATTAAGTGCCGGATTATTTATTCTCCCCTTTTTCCTTTTTAGTGGTATTTCGGGACAAATATGCGACCAATTCGAAAAATCTTACCTAATGAAACGAGTAAAAATTATTGAAATAATAGTGATGTCACTTGGTTTTTTTGCTTTCATGTTTAATCATTTACCCCTACAGCTAACTTCTATATTTTTAATGGGTGCACAGTCCACACTTTTTGGCCCAGTGAAATATAGCTATCTACCTATTTCCCAAAAGCCAAAAGATTTATTGGCCGCAAATTCATTAACCAGTATGGGGACTTTTGTCTTTATACTTATTGGCACAATTCTTGGGGGTATATTGGTTTCTAAAGATATCCTGAGCATAGTAGGGTTTTTTCCGATCTCTATTGCAGTAATTTTATTATCAATTTTTGGCTATATCTGTTCTCGTTATATACCAGAGTTGGAAAGACCAAAAACAAACTCCATTAAGCTAAATCCCATTAAAGAAACAATTAGAACGATCGGATTATCTAGTTTAAACAAACATGTAAAAAGAAGTATTCATGGAATAAGCTGGTTTTGGTTTTTTGGCTTCTTTTTTATGGCGTCTTTACCTGGTTTTGTTAGAGATACGTTAAAAGCTGACGAAATCACTTCCTCCATTTTCCTCACCGCAATTAGTATAGGAATGGGAATAGGTAGTATTTTCTGCAACAAACTTTCCGAAGGCGAATTAAAAATTGGACTTGTCCCTTTTGCTTCACTTGGCATTAGTCTTAGTGGAGTAATCTTTTCGCTTACTCCAACAATCGAACTTGCGGATAAATCATTACTTTTTTCTCCAATAAATCTAATCCAAAGTGGTGTTATATGGATTCCTCTTACCTCTTTGTTTTTCGTAGGTTTTTTTGGCGGCGCTTATATTGTTCCCCTTTACACAATGCTTCAGATCAAGACTCCAAAAAAAACAAGAAGCCAGTTCATTGCTAGTAATAATATTATAAACGCCATATACATGGTTTCAGCTGCATTATGCGCTATAATTGGACAACGAAATGGCCTAGCGTTAAAAGATATTTTTTTCATTGTATCTTTATTAAATATTATTAGCGGCGCTATATTTTTCATAAAATATCCAAGTGATTTTTATCTAATTTTCTTTAAAATATTTTTTAAAACAATATATAAAATAAAAATAAATTATAAAAATGAGCTACCTAAAGATGGCCCTGTCATTATTGCAAGCAACCATATTAGTTTTATTGATCCATTATTAATTACATCTGTAATGAATAGACCTCCAATTTTTATTATGGATCAATTTTACTTTAATATAAAATCACTTCAATGGTTCTACAAATCTGCAAGAGCAATTCCCATTGTGCCCAAAAAGGTATCTGAAGAAGGTTTAAAAAAGGCAATGAAAGAAATAGAAGTCAGGCTTGAACAACAAGAGCTGGTGGTACTGTTTCCAGAGGCATATATAAGTAAAGACGGTAATATGATTCCATTTAAAAGAGGAATTTCAGAACTGACAAAGACGAATAAGAATATAACAATCATACCCATGGCCATTAGTGGCATGTGGGGAAGTTGGTTTTCTAGACACAAAAATGGTCGAGCAATGAACGGTATGCCAAAAAGAAGAAATTTAAGAACTAAAATAACAATAAATATTGGTCAACCAATTTCATCACAAGATTTTGACACTAATAAGTTATATGATGAAGTTAAAAAGTTAAGAGGCGAAATTAGATGAATTGGAAAATCATAGCACTAACTATAATAATCTTATCAACCAAGACCTACGCTGAAACAAAGTGCATTGCCCATAGGGGAAATAATATAAAGCATATTGAAAATACTTTTAGATCTTTTAAATCCTCTTACGAATTAGGTGCCCATGGAGTTGAGTTAGATATTAGGCACACGAAAGATGGTATTGGCATTGTATTTCATGACTCTAGGCCTAAAAGACTACTAGTGGACCGCCCCGGCAAAAAATGCATTCGTCATAAAAAAATAAAAAAACAAAATTTTGTAGATATAAACTCAAATTGCCAATATAAAAATGGAGATTCACTTCTTACATTAGAAGAATTTTTAATTAATACTGTTAGTTGGGATATATGGAAATTTTTTGAATTTAAAGATACTCCAAGTAATAGAACACTAGCTTTACTTAAAAAATATTTAACATCTTTTAATAAAATAAAATTTATTAGCTTTAAAGCAAGAGCGTTAAAAACATTATTAAATAAGTTTAAATTAAGATTAAAAAAAGAAACTCATTTTTTGAAACTTTATTATTTTTGGGTTCCAGGAAAACCAAAGTGGACTCCAAACTTCCCTTTTCATAGCTATTGGTTATTTTCGAAGAGAATTTTAAGGTTAAACAAATACTACAGTCTTGGGCTATGGGTGATCGATGACATTGACACTATAAAGTGGGCCAAAAAGATGAATGTCGATTTCATAACCACTAATGACCCATTTAATTGCTTGTTAGTTAATAAATAGAAAACTGCAGACAAGGAATCTGCGAAGAGAAAACTCTTATTTATCTGTTATTATAATGAAATGAACGACTTAATTGATGCTTGCAGTATTCCTCTAAAGGACATTGAGCCAGACAAAAAATTACCTGCAGACGTATATATCTTCATTAATGGAAAATTTTTAAAATTCAAAAATAAATCGGATGTTATCCCGTCAGACAGATGGGACAAGTTTATTAGACAAAAGGTTCAATACCTTTTTATAAAAATTTCCGATAAAAATATATTTCTGGATTGGGTTTCTAAAAATAAAAAGCTCAAAAAGGATCACCTTATAAATAAGGCAGGAGTCGAATTTGAATCTATTGTTGATAAAAATTTGGACACAAGAGATGAATTACTGCATTTTTTAACTTCAGAAGTAACTCCCGAAGGAATAGAAAGCCTTCTGCAAAAGACTACAAACTTTATTAATGAATTTAAAAAGTACGAAAACAAAGCGACTAAAATTTTATCTAAGATAAATAATTATTCAGAAAATATCGCTGATCACCTTATAAATGTTGCAAACTTATCAGTTTACTTTGGTGTAAGCCTTGGTATTGAAAAAAAAGATATCCTAACCCAACTTTACGTAGGAGCTTTACTTCATGATTATGGAAAAGTCGTCATTGATATACTTTCAATTGATCCAATCAAATTACCGAAAAAGTTTATTAGTGAGATAAAAAGACATCCAGATGTTGGCAGGATTTCCTTGCTTATGGAAAGTGGTATTCCAAGCCAAAGCCTAAAGATAATTCATGAACATCACGAAAGGCACGATGGAAAGGGCTACCCAAAAGGGTTAAAAGCAGACCAAATTTCAAGATTGACCAAAATTGTTTCAATATCTAACTATTTTGATAATATCGTGGCAAAAGGAAACGGAAGCCTAAAAATCAGACAAATAAATGCTATTAATCAACTTAAAAAAGATAATAGTACTTTTTTTGACCCGGTCATACTTAAACAATGCATTGGTTATTTAAATCCTGTTGTCTCCGAGGCTTAAAAACATGGAACTCCAATATTGGTATAAAAAATGGGAAAATGAAGACATCGGATTCCACAATGATAGGACTAATCCAGTTCTTTTAAACTTCATTGAAAAATTCATATCATATCAAAATAATATTGAATCAAGCTGTTTAATACCTCTCTGTGGAAAAAGCAAAGACCTATTATTTTTAAAAGAGTTCTTTAAACAAATCACCGGCGTTGAACTGGTAAAAAAGGCTATTGATGATTTTTTTTCAGAAAATCAATTAAAAGCAAATGTTTTCAAGGATACCTATAAGTATGAAAACCTTGAGATTATTAATCATAATATTTTTGATCTTCCTAAAAGTAATAAAAAAAAATTTAAATATATCTATGATCGCGCCGCTATTATAGCATTGCCGGAAAAAAAGCGAAGAAGCTATGTAAATTCCTTAAAAGATCTAATGGACAATACCTGCACCATATTAATGATTACTATTGAATATAGCTCCCAATCAGTAGTAGGCCCGCCCTTTTCTGTATCAAAAAAAGAAATACAAGAATATTTTAAAGGTTTTTCAATTGATGAAGTTCACCACGAAAAACTAGTTAGTGCATTGTCTAAATTCAAAGATATTCAAATCACACAAAAAGTTTACATAATTAATAAATGTTAATTTACTTTATTATCTGCCCTTAAGTAATGAAAGGTGATCTCAGCGACAGCATTAAACCTAATTGGGAGAGCTACAGTGCCTACACCCTTAGAAGTATATCCCACCATATTTTTAAGTTTCCATCTACCTCGGAAAAACCTCTTTCCGGCATTTAAATGAGTTAAAATTGGTATTTTAAATGGTAAACAAACCTGTCCACCATGACTATGGCCACATAAATAAAAATCGACACCCGAGAACATTGCCATATCAAATAACTCTGGTGTGTGAACAAGAGCAATACTAAATTTTTCAGATGCTGACATTAAAATCTTCTTGGCCTCGCTTGTATAATAGTAGTGAGGGTCATCCGTTCCTATTAGCCTTATACTTTCCTTGCCGATATTTATGTCGACAGCTTCATTTATAAGCATCCTGACACCAACCTTCTCAAGGGTTTCAACCAAGCTTGAGTGATCGTGATTACCAAGGACTCCAAAGCAACCAATTTTGGGCTTAGTAATCATGATAATTTTTTTTATGAGCGCTCCTATTTCTTCATCTGATAAATTATCAATATTTTTGCTCGTAAAATCACCCGTGAAGACAATAAAATCAACATGATGTCCATCAACAAGTTTGCAAATATTATTTATTATTTCAGGTCTTTCTTGAAGATGAAGGTCACTTAGGTGGAGAATACATTTACCATTAAAAGAGCTCGGAAGTTTATCAAATGTATGCTCGAGTAAATTGACCTCGATCTCTCGGGCATTTCTTCGACCTCGTTCAAATAGCCGAGTTTTTTGTAAAAAATATTCCAATATTTTTATTGCAAAACAAAAGATAAACCATTTTTTTATAGACTTAATTCGACCAGGCGTAGCTTCTGCGAGGTTACTGCCTTCTAGTTTTTCACGATTTTTCTTCCAATTTATTCTTTCTAAGGTCATAAAATATTCATTTATAAAAAAAGCACCCAAAGGGTGCTTTTATATTATATAAACATTGAAAAAATTAACAATTAAAACTGAAATAAACTTGGAAGGGGCAATACAGGAACGTGGTTTATATTATAATACTTCTTGTTTGACGGAGTATCACTAATTTCTTCCTTTGCCATGTTAATAGACTCCTCGATGGAGTTATATGCGCTTAACTCAGCCGCCCTCACAGCTCTCATCGAGTTTACAACACCTGAAGAAACAATTTTCCCTTTTAAGAAATCTTTTTTATCAACAGTTTCCATTAAGATTTTCTTTATCTCAGAGGTAGTTAACTTCTTGTTAGTCTCGGCCATTTTACCAGCAACTCCGGCAACATAGGGAGCAGCTTGAGAAGTGCCGGAAACTCTAAGATAATTATCCCCTGGAACCGCAGATTCAATCGCATAACCTGGTGCCGCTAGATCAACTGTTTTTTCACCAAAGTTACTAAAAGGGGCCAACAGATCATAATTGATTGTTGCAGCAACTGTAATAACGTTTCTGGCCCTTATATTAGCAGGACTTGTTGGATACTCATCATTGTCGGTTCCATCATTACCCGCAGCAAATACAAATAAAGTAGACGGAGAGACTGAGACCATATCTACACCGTTATCGATCAATTCCGAAATAAAGTACTTTGAGTACTTTTCAACTTCTTCTGGAGATAGCTCTATTTTTAAAGTTTCAGCAATTGTTTTAATTAACATTTTGGCCTGAGCGTAACCAGTTCCAAAACTGCCGTTAGCTACTTCTGCGCCATGGAAGCTGATATACTCCGATATTTCCTTAAGTAACTTCATTTGTTGCTCAGCTAATTTACGAAGTGAGAATTTGATTAATTTATCTTTTAACCCTGAATTTGAAAAAATCTTTTTTTCATCCTCAACTGGAGAAGGTAATTTTACCTCCGTTGGGATCAATTTTACGGCCAAGATTTTTGATTCAATCGTTTTTCTAGCCGCTATTCGGGCAACATGTGTTCCATGCATGAAGTTACCATATACAGACAACCTCTTTATGAAGTCCTCGTTAGAAACCATATCTCTTAGCCAAGTCATCTCATCATCAGTGGCCTCACCAATCATTAATTTAGCTTGAATATCAAAGAATTTTTTTATGTCGTCATTCAATAGTCCAAGATAGGAATAATCTATAACTTCATTATTTGACTCAGCAAAATTCCAACCAAAAAAGTCATCTTGATAGCCATTACCATCTTCGTCTCTATTGTTTTGTGGAATATCAACAGGATTGTTCCAGGCATAGGAAGAAATGGCCTCATGCCCCATATCTATACCTGAGTCAATAATTGCTATCGTAGTACTGTTAGCTTGTAGGGAAACAATTAAGAAAGAAAAGGAAATAATCCTTTGAAGTTTAGTCATGAGAGGGCCTCCTTGCACCAATTAAAAAATAATTTTTGCTAAAACAGTTGATTACGTCAATTAAATTTTGATAGAAAATGACAACCAATATTGACTAAATCAAGGAAAGTTTATGAACAAAACACTATTTTTAACTTTTTCACTACTTTTTATATCATGCCATAAAATAAAAGGTTCGCTTGAGGTTAAGGATCATCTTCAATTTATCAATACCGATAATAAAAATGATTATTTAGTTGAGGGTGAATACAATTCCAAAATATTAATAAAAAAGTCAAAAATTTTACTTAAGGTTAAAAACAAATATCAAAAGGCCAAAATAATAATAAATGTCTCCAAGGACTATAAACTTCCATCTCTGAACCTTAACAAAATTCATCAACTCGCCCAAGAAACCTGTCGAAAAAACAATCAATGTGATAACGACTTTACCCATAAATCAGAAACATTTCTCCTGTCTTCAAGCGCTAGTGGGCAACCTTTTGACACCAAGGGGAAATTAATTGTTCATAGAAAAAAATCAGAACTGCTTCAAACCACCGAAGTGTGTCACGTGACACCAAACCTGCAGGAATGTCGACTTAATGAAAATTGGAGAAATAATTACTCAGTGTGCAGAGATGGATTTCAAGGTACTAGAAACGTTACATATAGGATTTATGACTACACTTTAGACCTTTCTATTAAGCTTTCACAAGATAGTATTGATAAAGCAGAGTTTAAATCCAATAAAAAAGCTAGCTACAAAGAGTATTTAAGCTTTGGAATGTGTAATATTAACTAATCTAAATAATAAAAGCCCGGCAATTAATGAGATAATATTTATTTGCTGGGCATTATTTCGGCCTCCAAAATCAATACTTCCGCAGCCAGCTATTTGTTGATCATCATCAGGATTTAATGTCGCTGGCTTCATCTCAATTTTTTCAAGCTCAATCATTTCATTACTTTTTAAAACTTCGCTCAGTTCAGAATAAGACAGAACACCATAATCATTTATTGATTTTTTAAGAACCTTTTCAACAGAGTCATATCCAAGTTTTGGAAAGTTAGTCTTAATGTGAGCGACCATACCTGAAACATGAGGTGCGGCCATCGATGTTCCCACCATAATACCAAAGTTATTATTAATATAATCTTTCTCTAAAGCAACTGTACTATAAATCCCCTTCTTTGAGTCTCCACCAGGTGCGAAAAATACATCATCTCCATAATTTGAATAATCAGAAATATAACCGTCGATATTTGTAGCACCGACAGTTATTACTCTTTCACAGTTTGCAGGAAAGAAGCTTTGTTTATTTAAATCCATAGAGCTGTTACCGGCTGCGACAACGGACACGATACCTTTTGAGTACAAAATATCAAGGGCACCTTGAAGAGCTTCAGGGCATTTTCCAGGCCCTCCGAGGCTTAGATTTACAACGGAAACAACATTGTCATTAACAGGGGTATTATCCACAACTTCACCACCTACCCATAACAGAGACTCAACCACATCTATCAAAGTTCCGCCACATGGGCCTAAGGCCCTAACAGGCAAGATTAAAGCACCAGGAGATACACCTATATTGGAATTCTCCAACGTTCCTTCTGATACTATTATACCAGTTACATGGGTACCATGAGAAACCAAGTCTTGTACTTCGGTACCACAACTTGGAGAAAAGCTTAAGTTTGGGCTGAAGTCTGAATCTCGGCCATCACCATCAAAACTAAGGTTATCATTACTTATAAAATCATATCCAGGTAGTAACTTACCATTAAATTCATTATGCTCTATTACGCCTGTATCTATCACCGCTACTTTAACGTCAGAGATTAAGTCAAAACTATCGGAGATCTCCACCCCAAACTCACCATAGAGATTCCAATTTAAATCAACAGAACTAGGGCTTTCTTTGTGTTTCTTAGCGACATTCGTTGAGTACACTCTTAAATTTTTTTCCCAAAATGAATTTGAAAATGGTGTAGCATCCTCCAGGCTAAGTTTCTCAATCTTTTTTTTAACTTTGTTAAGTTTGAACAAAATGTCACCTTTGACGTTTATAAAAGGCCAAAGTGACACTGTTAATACCAAAATTTTGTAGATATTCGCCTCCTTGCGAAATGCCTACAAAACTTAATCCAAAATAGGTGCCAAAAGTTTTATAAAAAAAAAGCCGCTATCAAAGCGGCTTTTTTTATAATCTTGATAATTTAATTTTATTGTTCTGAGAGTGCTTTAGTAATTAACTCACTAATTACTGTTATTCGGGTTACATCTTCACCTCGACATTCGTTTTCATCACAAACCTTTGGAACTCTACAACCTCTTGAATCCCAATCATAATCCCTCTCACCTCTAACAAGAATTCCCTCAACAACACCTGTTTCTGTGTTGAATACAGCTGAACCAGAGTTGCCGCCGAAAGTATCTAAATTAGTTACAAAATAATATGGGTTAGAGTTTGATCTTACCCAAGCACCATCAGCAATTTTTGTAGGTAGGCCACTTGGATGCCCTATAACAACTAGAGAATCTTCTAACTCAACTTTTCCCTCAGTCCTATAATTTAATGGAGTTCTATCATTAACGTCTCTATCAAGCTGAATTAAAGCAAAGTCATTCATTGTGCTTCTACTCAAATCTTGCTCAATTATTTTTGAACACTTATACACACTACTAGATGGAACGTTGTACTCTAACTTTTCACTATCTTCTGATATATTATAATCAAAAACCCAGTTAAAAGAGTCACAATCTCTTTGACTAGTGATGCAGTGACCAGCAGTGACTAAAAGGTTAGGACCAACTAAAAAACCAGAACAAGATGCGGCGGTAAGTTGCTTTGAAAATCTAGCTGTTGGACATATTCCACGAGACTCAAGAGTATTACCTGAAATAGTTACCGTTTCGCCATTTTCAGACAAATCACTACTCCTAATCATGGCAGCAGTAGAATGAGCAAGTTCATAAAATATTGGAACTTCCGTTTGAAATAGATCAACTCTGTTGTCAACACCGTAGACAACCTTGTCTGTAGCACTAACCGTTAGTGAAAGAGTAGTTAAAAGTGCAAGAATTACCAGATTTTGCATTTATATTCCTTTATTTATTCCGTAAAAATCGGATGAAGGCATTAAACGATTTATCTGTATTTATGCCAACTTA
>Ga0233434_1000286_pt1 | contig 61091 bp, 57 predicted proteins | sample SI_122_August201_4_FD_182738 | JGI IMG/M metagenome (GOLD analysis project Ga0233434, IMG submission 182738) | Seawater microbial communities from Saanich Inlet, British Columbia, Canada - SI_122_August2016_120_MG | ecosystem: Environmental > Aquatic > Marine > Inlet | place: Canada: British...
ATAACTTTTACATATACATCTAAATCAGATTTTTTCCCAATATTTGATACGGCAAAATATTTTATATTTTTATGATTGGAAATTATAGGTATTAATTCATCTAAAGTGTATTTGTTATTTGGAGGTTTAATCCTACCCACAGGTAAATCAAGAAATATGGAATACTCATTATTTTTTTCAAGTAATTCTTTTAATTCAGATAAACTGTTAACCCATGCCAAATTAATTCGCAATATTACATCATCAGGTAACGGAATACCATAGTTTCTAGTATTTTGAGAAACAATTATCATGAAATAATTCAATATAGAGTATTAATAGATTTTTTGATAATCATTAAAAAAATATATTACAAAACAACATTTTACTTTAATATAATCAACATGAGAAAACCTGATTTTTTTATAGTGGGCCAAACTCGTTCAGCAACTACCACATTAGTAGATCAGCTAAAACAACATCCAGATATATTTATTGTACATTCAGGATTAGGTGACATACCTCAGTTTTTTGGATTTGATCCTACAATAAAAACAGAAGAAGATTATTTGAAAATTTTTGAAGGTGTGAAAAAGGAAAAAATGATGGGTGAAAAAGGAACAGATAATTTAATGGCTCCAAAAGCTGCAGAATCAATCCACAAATATTATCCAAATGGGAAAATTATCATGAATTTACGAAATCCAATAGACATGATGTTGTCATTACATAATTTGATGGTTAACGCTTCAACTGTGGAACCAATAACGGATTTTGAAGAGGCATTAAATGCTGAAAAAGGAAGATTACAAGAAGAATCAAAAAATCCAGGAACATATGATCCAAATTTATTTTATAGAAAAAATGGCAGATATGTTGATCAAGTAAAAAGATATGTTGATTTATTTGGATTAGAAAATATCCATGTAAGAATATTCGATGACTTCATTAAAGATCCAATTGGTTCATTTCAAAAAACTTGTAGATTTTTAACAGTTGATGATACTTTTGTTCCAATTACAGAGCATCATAATAAAAGAAGAGTTAATCGAAGTAGAAGATTGCAATATTTGGTTCTAAATATGAGAGGAACCAAGATTCACAAAATCGTAAGAAATGTGCCTGGAATTCAAAAAGGATATAATTTCATCAATAGACCATTTGCACCTAAAGATAAAACCAGTATTGAATTAAAAAATAATTTAAAACAAGAGTTAATTCCAGAAATAGAATCTTTAAGTAAATTAATTAAAAAAGATCTTTCATTTTGGTATAAATAAAATTAAATTATATAGTTAACATTTTTAATGGTTTATTCTTAATTTTGATATGAAAAATAATATATTTTTAATTGTATTGGATTCAGCTAGAGTAGATAAATTTACTGGAAAAAATAAAACATCAATTACTCCAAATATAGATAAATTAATTAAAAAAGGGGTTTATTTTGAGCAAACAATTAGTTCAGCAGATTCAACATTATTAGCAATTACAAGTTTATTTACAGGAAGATTATCATTTAAAACTGGAATTCGTTCTGAAAGATTCAATAAATTAAAAAAAGATATTCCAACATATTTTAAAATTTTGTATGATAATGATTATCATCATTATGGATACATTCCAACAGTTACCAAAACAATTGGACTGATGCCTAATTTTATAAATGACGATTGTCATTACGATTATCATTTTGATTTAAATGATGGGTTAGGAGAAAAAATAATTGAAAAATTAAAATCACAGTTAAAAGAACCGTGGTGTTTTTATGTTCATGCAAATGATCTTCATTTTCCTATTAAAGTACCTGAAAAATATTCCGATGAAAAATTTGGAGATAGTAATTTTGAAAAACAATTATCAGCAATAGACCCATGGATTGGGAAAATTCATGAAAATATTGATCTACAAAATACACTTTTTATAATCACATCAGATCATGGTGTATTTATTCCATCAGTCTCCAATGAGAAAGAAATAATCAATTTTGAAATTGAGGGTAAAAAACAACAATTAATTTCTAAAATAAGTAAGAGGATTCCAAGTTTTTTACAACCTCTCAAAACAAAAATATTTTTGAAAAAAGAAGAAAGAGATAAAGATTTAATCAACAAAAAAATTCTAAAAACAAATTTAAAACCATATCAAAAAAGAGAATTGCTTTGGCAAAGATCTGATTTAGATAAAGTCTTATTTGATTCAAATGTTAAAGTACCATTACTAATAGTTGGTTATGAAAACAAAGAAAATGTAACTATTTCTCAACAAGTAAGACAAATAGATATTTTTCCTACAATTTTAGATATGATTGGAATTAAAGAAAATTGTGTCGTGGATGGCCAAAGCCTAGTTCCCTTAATCAAGGGTAAAGAACTAGAAGAATTACCAGCATATATGGAAAGTACACCTTTAATTGAAATGAAAGCAAACGAAGTTATTGGGATCAGAACATCTCAATTCAAATATTTTAGGGATAGAGAAGATAAAACAAAAAGAATCCATCTTTATGATCTAAAAAATGATTTAAATGAAGAATATAACATATCAGATAAAAAGGATATTGTAAAAAAAATGGAAGGAATTATTGAAGATCTTCATAAAGAAAAGATAGAAAATAAAGATCCTGAATTTAGTGAAGAAGAAACAAAAGCAATAGAAAAAGAACTTAAAAAATTAGGATATGATTAAAATTTTTAAGGTTTAGATACTTACTAATAACTCCAAAAATATATTTTATGGATAATGAAACCAAATATTATTTTTATACTTCTAGACGGTGCACGTTGGGATCGATTAGTTGCATCAAAAAAATTTTCTGAATTAATTAAGGAAGGAACATTATTAGATAATGTAACTACGGCTATACCATATACAATTGGATCAGTTAATGTAACATTTTCAGGTCTATACGGTAAAGAGAATGGAATTGATGCATATTACAAAATGTTTAGATTAAAAAAATCAATAAAAAATCTCCCAGAAATTTTGAAAGAAAATAATTATTTTACGGCATGTGATTTATTGACAGATAAAATTATTGCTAATCGTGGATTTGATATACATCAAGCACATAATGAATATGAGGATAATTTACTCATCAAACATCCAGAATTTATTAATAGATGTATAGAGAAAGCTGAAAATAAATCAATTTTTTTATTTCTTCATTTTACAAGAATTCATACCATTACGGTATCAGAAATTTTAAAAAAATATGAGTGGGATGATAAAAAATTTTATGAAAATAAAAATAAAAATTTAGAAAATTATGATAATGTATTTCAAGAAGTGGGACAATATGCTAAAAAAATCAAAGAGCACATAGATAATACTAAACTAAAAAATAATACAATAATAATTTTCTTTTCAGATCACGGTACTGGAATAGGAGAAAGATTTGGAGAGCGAAATTATGGTTCGTTCACATTTGAAGAGACCATAAGATCATTTTATTTAATTATAGGAGATAACATTAGAAAAAATATTAAAACATCTAGTTTACGAGAAACAATTGATATTTTACCAACTGTCCTAGATATGTGTGAAATAACCAAGAATACAGATTTTCCTGGAGAAAGTATAATGCCATTTTTAACAGGGAAAAATGAAAAGATAGATAATAAAAAATATGCTTTCTCTGAAACAGGGGCATTACACGGTCCTTATCCATCGCCTAAAGAACCAAATGTATTTTGTATAAAAAATACAAAATACAAATTAATGTACTTAAAAACACCAGAAATATGGAAATTATTTGATCTAGAAAATGATCCAAATGAAAATTACGATATTATTGAAGAAAAAATAGACATTAAAGATCAATTAAAACAAAAACTTCTTGATTGGATAAATAGAGAACCCAATACAACTTAACAGCATCTTTAAAACAGATTTTAAGTATTATATAAAATACAGAGTATATTTAATTGAAAATATAAAATTATTATTTATTTTTTACAAATAAAAAGAGGAGATCTTTTTAAAATATCAAAATGTCCATTTTCTTCAATATCATGTTTGACAATTTCAGAATATTTTTCATAAAAGTCATTCCTTAAATTCATCTTACGTGGTTCTGTTGTGGACTTAATATAATCAACCATAAATTCAAGATCATTAACTTCTAACATATCTTCATAGATTGTTTTCTCGATATTTGAAAAATGTTTTTTAAGTAATGTATCCGCATCTTCTTCAGTAAAACCATCTATGTTTCTAACCATTGAGAAATTTTCATCAATTGAATGAGCAATTGTATAAACATTCAACATGTGTTTTTCACTATTTGTAGTAATTGAAATAAACCCATCAGATTTTACAACTCTTTTTAATTCAGAAATTGCTTTATTTTTATCTGAAGCATGATAAATTACATGGTGAGCCATTACTATATCAAAAGAGTCATCAGGATATGGCAGATTATCAATATCTACAACTTCAAATTTAATATGATCAAAATCAATTTTTGATTTAGCCTTTTCAATCATTCCTTCAGAGAAATCAGTCATTAAAATTTCAGAGCCAGGAGGTAACTTTGAAAAATTCTCAAGCCAAAATTCACCTGTTCCACAACCCACTTCAAGAATTTTGACGGGATTTTTTATTTCATAATTTTTCCATATCCATCCATAGAAAGATTCTGGATTTGTGCGAAACTTTTGATGAATTATGATTCTAGCAGATAAATTTGTACTAGATTTGTACTGTTCTTCTTTAAGATATTTTTTATCAACATCTAAAACCATGTTAAATTCACTACTTGTCTCCAATTTTGAATGTTTCGATACTATCACATCCAATATGCTCTACTTTAGCATTATCATCAGTAAATGAAATTTTGTAAATATCTGGCATTGTCATACTTTTCCATTCATGAAAACCAAATAAAGGATCAAAATGGTGTAAAATTAAAGCAATCAATGTTCCATGTGATTGAACTGCAGCACAGTTTTCTTCAGATAATTCATTTTTTATTAAATTAAGTGCAGATAAAGCTCGTTTACTTGCCTCAGAACTGGATTCTCCATCAGGTAACTTTGAATCAAAATCGTCCCACATTTTTCTTTTTTCATCATTGAGATTCTTTCCAGAAGTATCGCCTGTAATTTTTTCTTTAAGATCTTCAATTATTTTGATTTCTAATTCCAATGATTTTGCTAAAGGTTCTATAGTCAAAATAGCACGATTTAAGGGACTGGAATAAATTTTTTGAATTTTTGGTTTAGTATTTATTAAAATTTTACTAATTTGATTAGCATGTTCAATTCCCTCTTCTGTGAGTCCTCTGTTTCTATCAGTTCCATCTAAACTGGCTTTACCATGACGTATAAGATAAATTATTTTCATGAATAAACAAAATATGTGAGTCTTAATAATTTTTCTTATGAAATTTTTGTGTCAATGTTATTTTCATATAAATAATGCAATAGTCTCTTCTTTAAAGTTTGGACTTGATCAAGTTTTTCATCATAGATATTATTTTGTTCGTTAGGATCTTCAACAAGATTATAAAATTCCCAAGTTTCTGGGGCATCATTATAAATTAATTTTCTCTCATTTGCACGTATTCCAAATACATTATGTTTTTCCGGAGATGGCCATGGCCCGTATAATCCACCCGTTTCAATAAATGCTTCATGTTCCTCAGTGTTTATTCCATTTATCAGTGGAAAAAGAGAAATGCCTTGAACTTTTGAATCTAATTTATCAATTGGATATGAAGCCATTTCAAGAATAGTAGGAAACAAGTCAATTGTTTCACATTGAGTAGGTATTATTTTTGAATCATGATTAGGAATATGAATCAGAGAGAAAACATTAGTGGTAGAATCATATACAAAAACACCATAAAACATTTCTCCATATTTTTCTCCAATCCCAGTTCCATGATCCGCTTGAAAAATAACAGTTGTTTTTTCATAAATACCGGATTCTTTAATTGCTTGTAAAATTTCAGAGACATAATTATCTAATTCAGGGATATAAGAGCTGTATCTAACATCATTCTCATTTTTTGCATCAAAGTATTCATCTTGATTTTTCTTATCTTTATATTTACGAACAATATCAACAACATAATTTTTGTGTGGTTCTGTGTAATGTAGAAACAAAAAGAATTGTTTTTTTTCAGATAGTCTATGAATTAATTCAGTATGTCGTTTCTTGAAATCAACAGTTTTTTCATCAAAAATATTTACTTCATTAAATCCTTTAGTAGGAATCACAACATCATCTATTATGTCACAGCTAGTATAGTATCCTTGCTTAGTAAGAATTTCAGGTATAGTTTGAATTTCATTTTTTTTAAACTTGAACATATTATAATATGCATTTACACCATTCCTCGAAGCATACATACCAGAAAAAATTGCATGATGGGATGCTAAAGTATATGGTGCAACAGTAATCATATTTGAAAATAAAATACTTGAGTTACCATAAGATTTGAGAATAGGACATAAATCAAGTTTATCTTTTCTGAAACCGTCTAATGTTACAAAAATAATATTATTAAATGGATTTGTGACCATAAACAAATAGAATTTTAATTACTGTTTTAAATTTATTCATAACTAGGAATTTTTTAATAATTAAAACTTAGTTAATAGAAAAAAAGGGTTTTAAATTATTATTAGCATCCATTTGTTCATACAATTTATAATCATCAATAGAATCCAATTCAAGCCAACCATTTTGAATCTCAATTGCTTTAAGATTACATCCTGCATTAATCAACGAATTAAGTAAATCTGTCATATACGAATTTTCAAATGTAATGTTTGTATTAAGTGGGTTCGTACCAGACAATGATTTTTCTTTTGCTTGACGATAAAATGATTTTAAAAAAGGAATTCCTTCATTCTGAAATTTCATTAATCCAATATATTGAGCCTGAATTTCAGTAATATTTTTCACTTTTTGGCCTATATTAGTAATGAAATTCTTAGAATCTATTTGTAAACTTTCAGCATCATCTAATGGTTTTTTAAATCTAAGTTTCCAATAATCCAACCAGTTTTTATCAACAACAATAGAAAAATTTTCTTTAGATTTTATAAGTTTAGAAAGAATTTTAGATTCAAAAATTATATCACCATAGGATATAATAGTAGAATTTTTTAATTTATCTTCTGCACAAAAAAGTGTTTCAACCATATTAGTAGAATCATATTTTTTATTTTCTAAATTTATTATTTTTGGGAAATTTATTAAATTGGATTTATAACCAGTTACAATGGTTATATCATCAATGCCTAATTTATGAAATGTTTCAATTTGCCATTCAAGTAATGATTTTCCAAATAATTTTACTAAACATTTTGGTTTATTTTCTGTTAAAGGACGTAATCTCTCACCTTTTCCTGCTGCTAGAATTATAGCATTCAATTTTTAGTCCACAAAAAAATATTGTTTGAAAAAATAGTAAATAAAATTAATTTGTCATTACTTTTAGAATTTCTTTCAGGATGCCACATCACTCCCAATACAGGTAATGTTTCATGAAAAAAACCTTCTATTGATGTATCATTTTCAAAAATTGCAAACGGTTTTAATTTATTTCCAATTTGATTTTTTTTAATTGTATTTCTATGATATGAATTTGTATTAATTTTTGATGATTTAAACAGTGATTGAAATTTATCATCGATAATTTTAAGTTCATGTTTTTTTGTTATATGTTTGTCAGAATCAATTATAGATAAACTCCCTCCAAAATATTCATTTATCAATTGCATTCCTCTACAAACTCCAATTATGGGTAATTTCCTACTAAGTGCATATTCCAATAATTTTTTTTCTGTATTATCTCGTTCTTTATTCTCACCAAGGTTTTCACCACCTGAAAAAATTATTCCATCTAAATGTAATTCTTCTAAAAAATTGGAAATATTTTGTAATGTATTTGGAACATATACAGGAACATAACCTAATTCTTCTAACAATTTAGGCCAATCTTGACTTAATGCATCTCGTTTTTCATCATAATTTGCAGCATTCACAACTCGTAAAGAAATTCCAATTCTAGGCTTCTTCATTATAATATTGATTTAAGAATTCTTTTATTTAATATATCCAAGAGATTTTAGAATCTTTTTTTGTTCAGTATATTCATCAGGTTTTTTATGTTCCAATACAATAATTTGTTGATTTTGGCAGTCAAGTAAAACCTTTGATGAGTCTTTAAGATGCTCATATAGAATTTCCCCACAGCCAATAGCAGCTGGAAGATTCATTTCTGAACATCTAATTGACATATGTGATGCAACTCCACCATATTTTGTAATTAATCCTGCAGGATTTCGAGTAAAAATCCAATCAAATCCTGGATCTGCATGTTCTAAAAGAATAATTTTATTTTCTAAATCTTGAACATGTTTTTGATCATCCAAATTTATTATTTCACATGAAATTGATTTTACAGTTATGTAATTTGGTTTTGCAGAATGATATTGTATAAATTCAAAGTCATTTTTTGAAGACAATATAGATGGCAATACCAAAAAATCATGTAATTCTTTTTTCTGTTTATTTTCATTTATTTTCTTTTTCCAAAAAGATTTTAATGAATTTTTAGAAAATTGTTTATAAGAAAATATATTTGAAATTTCTAGATAAGACATTTCATTTTTAAAAAATCCTAATTCTCTACCAACATCACTAATTAACTCCAAAGCATCACTCAAATTATGAGTAAATTCAAATTTCAATTTTTCTCTTAAAATGATTGAATCTCTTAAAAATGAGATGAAATTATTTGGAGAAACTTTAAAATTATTTGAAATTAAAATTTTTTCAATTTTTTTAAAAAATAGAATTTGAGAATCTGATATATTTTGCTTTTGAAAATTAATATTATTCAAGAATGGATTTTCTTTATCATATCTATCGATTGTTATATCATATGTACCAGGACGTAAATGACCATATTTATCAAGAAATTGTTTTTTTGTTGTATTTCCATCATAGTAATTAATTAAATCGTTTTGAAAATTAGAAAGAGGAGTATCAAGTGAATTCATAAATTCAGCAAGTAATTTTCTAGACAAATAATTTTTTGAAACAGAACTATTAAGAAATGTATTTGCGATAAAAGATATTCTAGCCATCAAAGAAAATGGTGTAGTTCCTAAAGTTTTACATTCATTAAGTAAAATTTCTGCTACCTCTAATTTTTTGACATAATTACTAGATTTAGAAATTTTTTTCATATGTAATAATCGATTATCAGACATTTGTGTAATCGAATTATTACATCTAGATGTTATTTCAGGAAATTCAGTAATCAATTTCTCGGTAAATTCAAAAAGGGCAGTATAGATTTTTTTAATTTCTTGTTGTGAAAAATTGAAATTTGTTAGTTCCTGCAGTCGATCAGAAAGTGAAAAATCATAACATGTAAACAAAATTTCAAACTCGACTTTATCATGTAATTGAGGATTATTTTGTAATTTATGTAAATAGAAATTCATTAATTTTTTTGTAAGTGATTTACTCAATGTATTTGGAATTAAAGAATAAAAACTGGTTCTAACATTGACATAAGGTTTATTTCCAAATTTTTCCATTAACGCATGTGAATTAAATTTCTGATAACCAATGTTGGCTCTTCCTTTATACCAAGCATCTTTCATAATCAAAAAATCATAAAGAGAGTAATCAAGTAAATTAGGATTATTACCTATAATTTCAGCAGGGTTCCAATCAGTCATATCAGAAAAAATTAGTGGTTTTCCAGGAATTTTTTGTATATTTTTTAATTTTTCAAATTTTTGAATATTTTTAAAAATTGTTTGATTAATTTTTTGGATGATTTTTTGTGGTAGAAGTTTACCTATAGATGTAATAGGTCTAACTTGAAAAATTACAATTTTATTATTTTTAGTTATTCCAAATTCGATATCTAAAGTGTCAAATTTGAGAAAATGTTCTATTTCATGTATTGAACGAAGTAATAGAAACCATTTTTTTTCTAGAAGATCATAATTAGAATTTCTCAGAATTTTTATTGTTTGGTTTACTAGACCATGAGTTACACCAATAGTGGATTCTCCCTCTTCAAAATTAATAACATAGTATGGGGAACCTAAATCAGGAGTTTTTGTAAAACAAACACCACTTACGATAATATCTATTGTTTGTGTTTGAATTAATATTTGATTTTCTGGATTATTATTATTTTTTTCTTTATATGAAGTAATTACAGCATTTATTGCAGAAACAAGTTGGGATTTTGAATTTGAATTTACATTCAAAATACTTTCATAACTACCAGCTTGTGAAGTTTCACTAGAATCTTCTCCCATTGCAGAACTTCTAACAATTATTTTTTTCTTTGAGAATGTATTATGTACTTGATTTAAAATTTCAGGCTTACTTTGTTCCCATTCAGATTGTGTAAAATAAAAAATTTTTTCGATCTTAGAAAACTCCAATTTTTTCTCAAGTAATTTTAAAACATTTGTTTTTGATGTAAAAATAGATTGAGTAGAATGTGTCAAATACACTGTTTCCCATAAAGTGCCCTTTAAAATTTTATATGTTTGTTAATGATTATTTTGTAAAAGTTAAATATTTTATTACCTATAACCTAATTTTTTTAATTTTTCTTCAATGCGATTTATGTCATCAATATTCATGTGTTCTTGTTCTTCAATAAGAATATTCTTTCTAAATTTAGATAACAGTATTTCCATAGAATTGATAATTTCAGGTTTAGAATCAGCAATGTTAATTTCTTCTAAAGGATCATTCTCAAGATCGTAAAGTTCCATTATTTTTCCAGAATTATCATAGTCTCGAATATATTTATGCTTAGAGGTTCTTATTCCAATTGTTTTTTGAGAACTGTTATGAATGGACGGAGGGCTTTCAATACAAGCTGGACGTTCTTCCGTTTCAGTCTCATAGATAATAGGCATCAAACTTTTTCCATCAATATTTTCAGGATTTTTAATACCAATTATGTCTAGAATGGTTGGAAATATATCTACATGTCTAACCTGTTGTGAAATTAATTTTTCTTTTGGCAAAGTGCAATCAGAAAATAACAAAGGCACTCTTATTAGATCATCATAAGAACGATGACCATCACTCATTCGTGATTCAAAAAGAATTCTTTTTTGATAAATACTTAAAGATTCATCTGAAGTTTTTGAAGATTTTAATTTATTCCTAGCTTGTCTCAATACAGTACCAAATCGTTTTTTCATGGGATAGAGATTTTGTGGAACTTTATTACCAATTTTCCATAAATTGGTTTCAATGAAACTAGGTTCTAAATTAATTATTTTACTTCCATCTTGCACAACTGGAATGTATTCACCATGATCTGAAGTTAATATAATTAATGTATTTTTAAAATCTATTTTTTCAAGAAATTTTCCAATCCAATAATCAATTGCAGATACCATTTTATCATAAGTATTATTTCCAAATTTAGAATCTTCATATGCCTTAGGTAAAATTATTGGGGTATGCAAATCAAATAAGTGAATATAGAAAAACCAAGGAGATTTCAAATTATTGGATTCAAATTTTTCCAGTATTTCATTACCTAATCCTGCAAAAAGACTATAATAATTATCATAAGTTGTATCTTTGTTTTCAAAGTCAAAAGTTAGACCAAAATCAGTGGCAATACTTGGAGCATTAGAATATGTACTGTAACCATTTTCTTTTAAGATTTTTACATAATTTGTAATATTTTGATTTAGTTTATGATATGTTTTCCCACCCATTCCAGTTCTAAAAGGATATAGACCAGTCAATATACTACTAACTGCTACAACAGTAGAAGCTGCAGAACTAATAGCTTGTTCAAAATATATTCCATTCTTAATTAATTTGTCAATATTTGGTGTAAGTGAAGTTTTTCTATCACCTCTACATTTATCAGATTTTAATGAATCAACTAATATGAATAATATATTAGGTTTCAATAATTAAAAACTCTATAATTAAGTATATAAATTAAAAACATAAATTAAATTAAAATCTTCTTACCTTTTTTATTACTATTTTCTATAGAATCTAAAACTTTTAAAATTTTTAATTCATCATTAAATGTATGTTGTATCTTTGACTTTTTACTAATAGCATCAAAAAAAGATTTCATTTCTTCAACATATGTCGAATCTGCAGGGGTATTTCCCTTGTAACCTTTAGCTATTTTTCCAGTCTTTATTTTAACTTCTTTCCATTTGTTACCTTTACCGATTTTTATGATACCTAAATTGTGATCACAGAAAATAATCCCTTTATCTCCAATTATTCTTGTTTCATTTATTGCAGGTTCAGAAATAACATCTACAATGAAAGTACATTTTATTCCATTTGAAAATTCTATAATAATTTGATAAATATCATCAATATTTGCTTCAAGTGAAGAAATTTTGTCAATATTTCCATAGACTGAATGTATGTCAGAAAATAAATGAGTCATCCAAACTAATTCAAATGGTACTACTTCTCTAGCAGCCCCAGTTTCTTTTTTTGATACATAAAATTTTTTATAATCTTCCCAAGGATGCCAATTGGGTAAATAGTGACCAAAATGATGGTAAACAGTCAAAGATGATCCAATTACACCTTCGTTGATTAATTTTGATAATTGTTTAATTATTGGATGAAACAACATCGTAGATGATGGAACTCCAACTATTTTCTTATGTTTAATCTCTTGTATAATCTTAGAAATATCATTTGAATTAAGATTTACTTCAGTAAAGAAATGGATATTATTTTTAATTGCCATTTTTGCATACACATAATGTAAATCTGGAGGTGTTGATATTATCATACAATCAGGTTTTTTGTCTAAACCTTCTTTAATATTTGAAATTGTAGTAATATCATATAATTTTTCTACTTCTTTTCTTCTATCTTCATTTAGATCAAATCCAACAATTTTTTTTATTCCTAATTGTTGAAAATTACGTATTCTTCTTTTTCCCATTGACCCAAGACCTACTTGAAGAATTCTCAACACATTCTATCTTTTTTAATCAATATGTATATCTTTAAGTTGTGTATCTGCAACATTTTGATCCCAATGTTGTTTGTATCTCTCTTCCAAATTATTAGTTATCTGTAAAAATTGTGGATTTTTTTCAAATAATCTAATAATATCTTTTAAATTAAAATTATTACCTAAATTAGAAATAACTTTTTTTGCTAAATTTAAATCCTCAGGATAATCCAAAGTTAATCTTAATTCTTTTGGAAATTTGATAGTATTTTCTGGTTTCATTTTATGTATTTTAAAAATTTCTTCATTATGAAAAAATAGTCTGTAACCTGTTTCTGTATTATTTGTTTTTTTCAATTTACAAATTTTTACTAATGCATCTTTTTTAATTCCTACAGATGCGATACCAAAAGGAAAATCAACCATATCAATATAATCTGCATTAGTTTTTTCGTATTCCAGAATCATTTTATCTACATAAGATGGATCTGAGTAAATATCATCTCCATCAACAGATATAATAAAATCAGTGTTAAAATTTTTGGCAGTATCTAGATATCTTTCCAAAATATCATTCTCATTTCCCCTGTAAAACATATAATTATTTTTTTCAAGAAATTCCACTAATTCATTATCTTTCTCATTTTTAGTAGTACAAACAATTACATTTCTTATTTTTTTAGATTTTTTTATTCTATCTATTAGATATTGAACAACTGGAATTCCATCTATTTCTTTTAGAGCTTTTTTTGGTAATCTAGTATTAGATAATCTAATTGGAATAAATACATCATAATTCATTTAAATCCTGATTTTTATTTTATATTAATATCTGTTTAAAAGAAGAATTTAGGTTTTTTATTGTTCTAGTTTTAGATCAGCATCTACCATTAATTTAATCAAATCCTTGTATTGTACAGTTGATTGCCACTTTAATTCTTTTTGAGCTTTACTTGGGTCACCAATGAGATTGTCAATGTCTTGTGGACGGATTAATTTTTTATCTATTTTTACATATTTTTTCCAATCACCAAGATTTGCATATTCAAATGCCTCTATCAAAAAATCTTCCACTGAATAAGATTTACCAGTAGCAATAACATAATCAGATGATTTTTTTTGCTGTAACATTAACCACATAGCTTTTACATAATCTCCAGCAAAACCCCAATCTCTTTTTGCTTTTATATTTCCCAAATAGAGTGTTTCTTGTTTGTTTGTTTTTATACGGGCTATTGCAGATGTGATTTTTTTTGTAACAAATTCAAGACCTCTTAAAGGACTTTCATGATTAAATAAAATTCCACATGAAATGAAAATATCATATGCATCTCTATAATGCTGTGCAGTTTTATGAGCAAAAACCTTGGAAACACCATATGGACTTGCAGGATACATTCTTGAATTTTCATTTTTTATATCATCAGAATTACCAAACATTTCACTTGATGAAGCTTGATAAATTTTTGAATGAGGACTGAATTCTTTAACTGCTTCAAAAATTCCCAATGCCCCTAATCCATTCACATTTGAAGTTAATAACGGCTGATCAAAAGATGCGCCTACAAAAGATTGAGCTCCTAAATTATACACCTCATCTGCATGTACAGATTTTATTGTTTTATTAATAGAAATTTGATCAGTTAAATCCATTTTAATTAATTCAACCTTATTCATTAAATCAAGAACTTCTAATCTTTCCAATGATCGGTGACTTGTACGACGAAACGTGCCAACTACATCATAATTTTTTTCTAAAAGAAAATTTGCTAAATATGATCCGTCCTGTCCCGTAATTCCAGTAATTAGTGCTTTTTTCATTGTATTATCATTCCGTTATCAATTAACTTTTCTAGGAAATATTTGAAGCCTTTGCCTCCATGCTCATGTCCTTTCCATACTTCTATGGCAAAACTTCTATTTTCAAGTTTATTTAATATCGGTATTACTTTATCAAACGGTAAATCTCCTTCTCCAAATTGTAATCCTTCACCTTCAGGACCTTCTGCATCAGACAAATGATAATGTGTAGTAAAATCTTTAATTTTATTTAATTCATCTATCAATGATAAATTTACTTTGTTACAATATAACTGTGAATGACATAAATCAAAACAGACATTTAGATTTGTTTCATTACAATATTTTACCAAATCCTCAGATTCTAAAAAGATATTACTATTCCATCTGCCTCCATAAAACCATCCATATGGAGGCATATTCTCAAGTAAAAAATTTACTTTAGAAGTATCTAATTGTTGTACTGAATCAACAACTGTATTTTTCATTTTGTGTATATTTTTTAATGATAATTCCTCAAGTGAATAGCCACCAGGATGAACAATTATGCTGGGCTTGCCTTTAAAATTTTTACTCAATTGAATTGTTTTATCAATTGCTTTTTGAACTAATTGGATGCTTGTTTCTTTTGAGTGAATTTGATTTGTTTCACCTAAAGCAACCAAATCAACAATTTTTCTATCAAAATATTCAAAACAATGTACAATTAATTGTTGATCAAAATTTGAATCCAACTCAAGATTCAAATCACTATCTGAGAAGTGAAATTCTAATATCTTTGGATTGAACTTAAGCATGTCCATTACATCATGTTTACGAACTTTCATACCTAAAATCATTTTAACAACAACTCTTCAAATTAGATTTACTTGAATGTTATCAAAACTAAATTAGTGATCTAATGAACTTAGAGTTGTAAAATATATAAAATTTTTATGAGGAGGTTAAGACAAGAAAATATGGAAATTACTAAAATTAAACCAGCTTTTGAAGATGAACGAGGCTCAATTTGGGACTTTTTAACGGATGAAATTATTCATCATGTTGGATTTTTAGTTAGTAAAAAAGGTGCAATTAGAGGAAAGCATTTTCACAAAGAACAAAAGCAATACACACTCGTTCAAAATGGCAAAATTAGGGTAACTATAAAAAATTTACAAGATAGTAATTCTGTGGTTGAAACAAAAGAATTGAATGAAATGGACATGGTTTTTTTCCCACCATACATGTATCATTCAATTGAAGCACTTGAAGACTCCAAATGTTTAATCTTCACTTCCAAAAGTAGAAAAGGTTCAGGTTATGAGGAAGATACATTTAGAATAGAAGATATTAACACATTTAATCTTTAATTCAATTGATATAGTAATAATTATTAGTTTATTGAGATACTATGAAATCTAAAATAAAATTTGGAATTATAGGTTGTTCGTCTATATCTAAAAAATCAACCATTCCTGCCATCATAATTGGTAAAAATTCTATTTTAGAAATGATTGGGAGTAGATCATTTACAAAGGCTAGAGAATTTGCTAAAGAATTTGATTGTAGTGAATTTGGAAATTATGATGATGTATTAAATAATGATAATGTTGATGCTGTTTACATTTCATTACCAATGAGTATGCATGAAAAATGGATTATGAAAGCAGCAAAATAAGGTAAACACATCATATGTGAAAAATCTGCAACACTATCATATAGTTCTGCAAAAAAAATTGTTAAAGAATGTAAAAATAACAATATCAAAATTATGGAGAATTTTGTTTTTAAATTTCATCCTCAACATAAAAAAATTTTAGATATTATTAAACAAAATACAATTGGAAATGTCCATACTTTTTCTTCAAAATATGGATTTAACATTCCTAGATCAAATCAGGATTTTAGATTTAATAAAAAACTTGGAGGTGGTGCATTAAATGATGTTGGTTGTTACTTAATCTCTGCAAGTACATTTATCTTTAATGATCTACCTATATCCATATTTTCCAATTTAGAAATTAATAATAAATTGAATATTGATATTAGAGGTAGTATACTACTAACTTTTTCAAAAAATAGATCGGCATTAGTGTCATTTAGTTATGATAATTATTTTCAATCTACTTATGATATATGGGGAACAAAAGGGTTAATCAAAACTGAACGAGCTTTTAATGTACCTAAAAATATGAAAACTGTAATTTCATTAAATCAAAATGATAAAATTAAAAAAATCCATATTCCTCCTGTAAATCAATTCCAATTAGCAATTGAAAGTTTTTGTACTAAAATCAAGTATAATTCAAAGAATAATTTTGAAAAAGAGTTTCTGAATCAAGCATTAATCATGGATGCCGTAAGAAAATCATCGATAAAAAATAAAGTTATTAAAATAAAATATTAAACAATTCTTGGTTTTGGTGTAGGAATGATAAATTTACCACCGTTTTCCTGATAACTAGAGTTATTTTGTATTATTTCATCTGCAAAATTCCATGCCAAAATTAATGCATAGTCGGGTTGATCTTCTAACAATTTTTCATCAGAATACACAGGAATATGCATTCCAGGTGTAAATTTACCGATTTTTAATGGATTTCTTTCAGTAACATAATCCAATATTTCAAAATCTATTTTACAATAATTTAAAAGGGTATTGCCCTTAGCAGGTGCACTAATTGCAACAATTTTCTTTCCATCTTTTTTAAGATCATTTAGTAATTCTAGCAGGGTTTTACGATGATTTTTCACTAAATTTGAAAAGTCATTTAATTTTTCTACTGAATAAAGCTCTTTCTCATTTTCAATTTTTATATAATTAGATACTTCTTGTGTAATCATCTTTTTATTTTTTCTACAAATAAAATAACGTAAAGTACCACCATGAATTGTTTGTTCTTTAATATCAAAAATTTCAAAACCAAATTTTTTACAAAATTCTAACATGGGTTTTACGGATAAATATGAAAGATGTTCATGGTATATCGTATCATATTCCATTTTTTCTATCAAATGTAATAGGTATGGTGCTTCTAAAACTATTATTCCATCATCAACTAACAATGAATCAGCTGTAAACATAAAGTCATCAAGATCATCTATGTGTGCAAATACATTTGTACCTGTAATCACTGAAACTTTCCCATAATTATCAAGAATTTTTTTAACTAGTTTATTTGAGAAAAAATCCATAATACTATCTATGCCTTTTTCAATTGCTATGTTAGCTAATTTTGAAGATGGTTCTATTCCTAAAACTTTCATCCCTTGTGATTTAAATGCAGACAATAAAACACCTGAATTACTTCCAACATCTATAACTAGAGAGTTTTGTTTTAGATCAAATCTATTACATATATCAATTCCCATCTTTGTGAAATGTTCTCTTCCTGTTTTTGTTGTTGATGAGTCATAAGGGTAATCCTTGTTAAACATTAGTTTTGGAGGAACTACATATCCAAGTTGGCATAAACCACAATCTGAACACATGTTAACAGTTAATGGGAAAAAACTCTCAGATTCATCTAATTGTTCTATTGTTAAAAAATTATCTGAAAGAGCAGAAAATCCCAAGTCTAAAAATTTTTGTATGTTGTTACCTTTGCACATCCTACAATTAGTTTTCTTCATTTCTTTTACCATTTTTTAATACTTGTTAATCTGTTTTGACATAATTCATATCCTCCTCTAACAGATATTCTCCTTTCTTAATTTTACGTGGTGATTTTCTACCAATCATTTCAAAGAAATATTGTGCTGATAATCCTCTTTCAGGACCTTTAACATCCATGTTATTATCTGAAAAAAATTCATCTTCATCAATATCTGACATACATACTATACTCTTTGACACTACTTCTCTTTGTAAAACTTCTGCACGTGTCATTTTTTTAATTGGTTTACCTTTTGCTTTTTCTGATAATCTAATCATAGTTACTAGTTCTTTGAATACATTAGGCTCCAAGGATGATGAATGATCTAAACCTTTCATTTTTTTATCAAGAGTGATATGTCTTTCAATAATAGTGGCACCAATATTTGCAGCAGTTAGACTACCTATAATTCCTATTTCATGATCACTAAATCCTATTTGTACATCAAATTTTTTTTTATATTCGGGGATCAAACTAACATTTAGTGATTCAATTGGAGATGGATATGTGCTATTTGCATGAAGTAATACAAATTGTACATTTAATGTTTTTACAAAATTAACCATTTTTTCTATTTCTTCTATTTTGGACATACCTGTGGATATAATCATAGGTTTTCTTGTTTTAGAGATGTATTTGATTAAAGGAAAATTTGTCATATCTCCAGATGCAATTTTATATGCAGGTATTCCAAGTTCTTCTAAAAAATTAACACTAGGAATATCCCAAGGAGTACACAAAAATGTAATTTTTCTTTCTTTACAATAATTTACAATATCAAAATAATCTTCTTGACTTAATTCTATTTCTTTTAATTCTGCAAGTAATATTTCAAAACCTTGACTTTCAGAATTTGGATTTTCTAAAGATTCTTTTCTATAAAGACTTTCAAGATTTCTTTTTTGAAATTTTACTGCATCTGCACCAGTTTCAATAGCTGCATCAATCAATTTTTTTGCAATAGATAAATTTCCATTATGATTCACACCAATTTCTGCAATTATATAACAGGGTTGATCTATACCTATTGTTTTATTATCAATATCTATATTGTTATTATATTCCAATTTTCTCATTTTTTTTATATTTTTAGTTTATTATGTTTTTTTATTGATGGTAGTTTCATAGACCAAATTGTTTTGGGAAGTGGTCCATCCAAATGTTCTTGATAATTATTATTTTTTATTTTATTATTTATTATATTACAAACGTTTTCAAATGAATGAAGGGTTTTTTCAATATCCTGCTCTGAATGAGAATAGCAAATATATGATGCACCTAATATCGACATGAAAATATTTTGTTTCACCATTTCTTGTGAAATAAAAGATTTCATAGATAAAGATTCAATATTAGTAGTATCAAAGCATTTTAAATCCATACGTACTGGATAACCTGTCATTTTTGCATTAATGTTATTTTGTTCTGCAATTTTGTTCCAACCATCAAACAAAATTTTACCAATTTTCCAACAATGAGAAATGGTATTTTTTTCTTTCATTTCAGTAATCACAGCTTTTGTACCTGCTAAAGAAAGAGTTTCACTATTATTTGTAGAAGAAACCCACAAATCATCAAATGTTTTCATAAATTCACTAGGTCCTGTTATTGCTGAAAGAGGCAATCCATTTGCCATTCCTTTTCCAAAACAAACTAAATCACCTTTTATTCCAAAATATTTTTGTGCTCCTGCTAAATCAAATCTAAAACCTGTAACTATCTCATCTAAAATCAATAATGAATCATTTGTATTAGTAATTTTTCTAACCTTTTCTAAGAAGTTATTTTTAGGTTCTTCAAATTGTGTGGGTTCAAGAACTATTGCAGCTATTTTATTTGGAAAATCTTCAAAAATTTGCTCAAGACCATCAAAATCATTATAATCAAAAACTTTTATCAGATCTTTGTTAAAATCAGGAACCCCACCATCTCTACTAACCATTGCAGCTTGCCAATCATGCCAAACTCCACCAGTACCACAGTATGCAATCATGTCTTTTTTTGTGAAGGCTCTTGCAGCTCTAACAGCAGCTGTAACAGCATTAGAACCAGTTTTTTCAAATTTGACCATTTCAGCATGTGGTACTATAGTACTAATCATTTCAGATAATTCAAATTCTATTTTGTGAGGTAAAGAAAATAAGATTCCTTCATGTACTTGTTTAATAATTGCCTCATTTACTACAGAATAGCTGTAACCAAGAGTAATAGGTCCTAATCCCATTAAATAATCGAGATATTCATTACCATCTACATCAGTAAAATGGGAGCCTTTTCCAGATTTTACATAGCTAGGAAAAATTCCTTCAACGTATGATGATGCAGCTCTACTGAATGTACCTGTTTGATGTGGAATAATTTTTTTTGCAAGATCTTTAAAATTATTTGAACGTTCAAAAATATTTGCCAATAACTTCATAACATTTTAACAATCTATTTATCCTTTTGTTAGAATTGAGTTATAATAATAGGAAAAATGATGAAGGAAATCAATTTAAAAAAATCATCAACCATTCGTGAAACACTTTTGAGACTCAAATTAATTACAGATGAAAATATTGAGATTTTTTCAAAAAATACCAGAGATAAAGAAGGTCTCGTAGTTTACAGAGATACAGAAACAAAAGTAATATTCATTGACAAATACTTTGTTGGAGATAAAGAATATGAAAGTGGGAATTATAGAAATAAGCCAGAGCCATTAATGCCATCTACAAATGCTGATTTTGAAGATATGTTAGATACGGAAAGAAGATATAAGAAATACAAGCAGTTTGTTGTGAACAAAAAAATTTGTGATTTTGGATGTGGTGAAGGAAATTTTCTACGAGTTACAAAATCTTATGCAAAATCTGTATTTGGAATTGAGATACAAAAAAATTTTAATGATGCAATAAATAATGAAGGAATTAAGTGTTTTAAAAAATTACAAGAATTAAATGAACCCATGGATACAATTTTCTTATTTCATTGTTTAGAACATTTGTCAGAACCATCAAAAATACTCAAAGAAATTTATGAAAAACTAAAAATAAATGGAGGAGGAAAAATTGTTGTTGAAGTACCACATGCTAGAGATTTTTTGTTAGATCAGCTAGAATTAGAATCATTTAAAAAATTTACATTGTGGTCACAACATTTGATTTTACATACAAGGAATTCACTACATTCATTTTTGACAGATGCAGGTTTCAAAAATATTCACATAGAAGGCATACAACGTTATAATCTTTCTAACCATCTAAATTGGTTAAAAAACGGAAAGCCTGGAGGACATAAAAATCCATTAAGTATAATCGAGACTAAAAATTTAAAAAATTCATACGCAGATGCTCTTTCAAAACTTGATGCTAATGATACACTTGTGGCAGTTGCAACAACATAATCTAAAATTAAAAATATTTAGTAATTATTAAGAAATTTTCAAGAGATCAAGTATTGCTGAAGAACCACGTTCAGCTGATTTTCCATCATTTTTATAAAATAATTTATTACATTCTTCAACAAAAGTTGTTGTTAACATTACATCTTTTTTATTGAAATCGCAGATTAACGATAGTAAATTATCCATATGTAAGCATTTGATTACGTGACCAGAAGTAATACCTTCATCAATTAGATCCATAGTAGGAAATTGAGTTTCTGTTTGTAGTAAAATTAATTTTTTACCACTAAATGAGATTTCAGTGTGAGCATTTGAATATCCATAAGATAATGCAATATCAAAATTATAAAGAATGTCCAATAAATCTTCAGATTGAAAAATATGTGATTGAATATTTAGTTGAGATAATAATTTTTTATAATCTTCAATATTTTCAGATATCGGATGTATCTTTATTGAAAATTCAATGGAGTTATCTTGATTTAAAATTTTTAACAATTTTTCTAAAAATTCATCTTTTTGTTTATGTGACCAAATTCCATGTTCAAATAGAGAATCAGTGACTATTAGAATACGTGTTTTTATTTTTTTAAAATCATTAAAAGAAATATGTTGATTTTTTTTATTTATACGATCAAGTAACAAGTTTCCAATCACAATCATTTTTTTAGGATCTAATCCCTGATCAGTGAAAGACTCAATTTGAGATTCATGATGTAATAAATAAAGATCAGGAAGATGACTATAACGTAATGATTTATCAAATGCATATATAAAAAAATCATCAATAATTGTTTTTAGAATGATAAAAAAATTACATTTAACGATAAATTTGGTTTTAATTAAAAATAAATATTTAAAAAAGAAGAAACGACCTCGTCTCAAAAATTTTGTTTGTGATTCTGAATCTGTAGGAACTTTATTTGAAAATAAATGACGTGCAGTTCTGTTTTGACCTAAAACTTCAGTTTTACGAAAATCAATTTTAGCACCTGTGAAACTCACAAGAGGAATTTTTAAAAAAATTGAGGCTAAACTGGCAGAATATTGAATTGATTCTTTTCTAATACTTACTAAAACTAAATCAGGCTTTATTTTTTTTAATAAATCTAATCCATTTGAAAATTCACGAATACTAAAGATACTATGATTTTGATCATCTATAGAATCAAATTTATCTGGTTGTAAAACTACCCAAACAATTTTCACAGGTAATTTTTTTCTTAATTCATTGACAAGAATTTCAAAATAATGGATACGAAGATTTTTTTTATCTGGTTTTGTAGCAGTGAATACAACAATTTTCATAATTTTATCCTTTGACGACTCTTAAAATCCATAATATTATTAAAAGTATTTTTCTTTAACATGTTGAACAAAAATACTTTTAATTTTTATGGTGAATAGATATTATTTGATCTAATTGACCTTGTGCAGTGCAAACCTCACAATATTTATTCCATTTTGCACTATGTTTCCAATAGTCTAACCTGGTTTCATCATATCTTTGATGTGCCATTTGTAATAAACGTCTAGTGTCATGAGTATACATAAATTGTTTAATAGAAAATAATTCTGCTATAGTAAAATATTGACTTACAGTAGCAGTATATTTTGTTGCATCACCGCAATCAGTCATAAATTTATCTAATGCATCTAACTTCCATTTTTTTACTTGATCATCAGAAACTTGATATTTTCCATCAGAGATAATTTTTAATCTAGAATCATATTGTTGAAGAAGATAATCTTTATATTCATAAAAAATTGGGCTGCCAACATAAGGAGTACAAATGAAAGGATCTACTTCAGCACCATTCTGAATCCAGAAATCTACAGTTTCCATTAAATCATCAATATTTTCATGGGCGTTTCCAATCATAAATGTAGTAAGAGGATGCATTTTTGATTTCTTTATTGTGTCAATAGTGATTTGTAAATGAGAACGAAGTTGTCCTTTTTGAATATCTTGATTCAAAACTTTATCAGATGCAGATTCAAACCCAAATGAAATATAATTACAACCAGCACTTTTCATAAGTTCAACAATTTCAGGATGTACAGCTACACTTGGTGCATCACCCAATGTTCCCCATTTGATTGTTTGATCAAGGCCTTCTTTGACATAAAGATCACAAAATTCTTTTGTCCACTTTATGTTACTCGTCATATTTTCATCAAGAATGGTGATAAAATCAGTATTGAATTGTTTTTGTAGGAGTTTGATATTATCAACAGCATATTTGGGAGTAGGCCATCTAGCAGGCATTTGAAATGTATCATTTTCTTTGTCAGAAATCCTAACAAGTTTTTCGCCTTTAGATCTATCACCTTCACCATAAATATTTTGAAGATCAATTCTAGACATTCCATTATGAGAACAAAATGTACATCCTCTAGGACAACCTCTTTCCCAAACAGTTGAAACTCTTCTTTTAGCATTATAAGCTTCAGGAGATGAAGGAATTGATGAATATCTGAAATAAATATCTGTTTCAAACAAATGATATGCAGGATATGGAACAGTGTTTAGATCAGCAATTAATGCTCTAGGAGCAGTGAATTTGAAATCATTATTTTTTTCTCTTATACATAATCCATTAACTTTTTCAAAATCGTTTGAATTATTATTGATTTCATCATATAATTCTGAAAATGTTTCTTCACCTTCACCAAGAACAAGTAAATCAAGTTCAGGTATTAGCTCTAAAATTTCAGTAGGGTTATAGGTACACCATCCGCCTCCACCAATGAATAATGAAGATGGTGCAGTTTTTCTAATAATAGGTGCAAGTTCTTTAATTCTACTATAAGTAGTAGTTAAACCACCAATTCCAATCACATCCCATTTTTCGGAAGATAGTTCATCTTGAATAATTTTTGTGGGAACTTGAGATCCTCCATAATTTGCTCGTAAAGCATTAAGATCCAAAATTCCAACTTCTCCACCTTTTTGCTCTATAATTGATGCCAGAACACCGGCCCAAAGAGGAAAGTGGTATGGAGCACTATCTAATCTAATCTCAGGTACTACAAACAAAGTTTTCAACTTATTGTTCTGTATTTGAATTCGTGTATTTAAATTACAATGAACTTAGGATCATAAAAAGAGGTTATCTTTCTAGAAAATCTTGAAATTTCATACCAGTAATTTTTTTTCCAAATATGGATCCTCCTTCTGTGGCATTAATTGTGGTGAGCCAATCAGGAGATCTTGAAATAAATTCTTTAAGCGCAGAACTGTAAAATTGAAAAAGTGGATCAATTATACAATTGCAATCAAAATCAGGATTATGTACTGTTTGAAATAATTTCTTAAAACTTGGACTTTTTCTATCAACGGCAGTGATATCAACCAAATCACTTCCATGAGAAATTATTTTTTCCCAAGAATCAGACTCTTCCCAACCATGATTAATTCCAATCAAACAGACTGTATTACATTTTAGTATTCTCCAAGCTATAAACCAAGAAGATGTGCCAACATTTCCACCAGTTTGTATTGCAGGTAAACCAGATTTTTTTTTTGATCTAATTATTTGTGCTGAAAGTTGATTGAAGGATTTCTTTCCTTCATTATAATCAAATAATGAATGAAGCCAGTGAATATTAATTCCGGCATTTCGTGCATTTTCAACGGTTGTAGGTTTTACTATAGTAGAAAAAATACCATTAATTGACGGTCCATATTTTTTGACTATATCAGATTCATAGAATACTTTTGCAGGATCATATGGATCTATGGATACAACATAAAAATTTGGAAATTTAATTGGAGTGACTCCTACTTCTAAAGCATTTTTTAATATTCCATCACAACAAATTATAGTTCCTTTAAAATTACTGTTAGCAAGTAATTCTAAATGTTTATTTTTCTTAACTGATGGACCTCTACCAATTACAATTGCAGGTTTATTTTGTATTTCATCATTAAGAAAAGGAGTTAATTTAGATGCAGAAGATTCATTCCATATATTTTCAAGATTTAGAGCAAAATTTGTTACCCAATCATCATAAGACTTGGTATGAAGTTTTTCCATTGACTTTTCAATAGAAGTTTGTAGGTTATTGGACATAGTTGGTGTTTTTAAAATTAGATACTCATATTATAATTCATCAATGCCTAATTCATCATCAGATTTTTTAGATCTATAAACCATAAAAGAGCCTTTAGCACCAGATTTAACTATAAAATCTTCAAATTCTTCAGGAGTAAGATTTTTTGAATTATCAATATTATCATATTTGGCAAATTCTGTTTTTTCAGAATTCGTAGTAGACTTTTTAAAATTTGTTTTCATATACGATTACAATGATTCTAGATGGTAGGACTAAATAAATTTATTTTTGACAAGAGAACTTAAGATGTTCAAAATTAAGTAATTGTTGTGACAACTAGATGAAACTAAAATTCAACAAAGTCCATATATGTCAGATCATTTGAAAACAGTTATGAAATATTGTAAAAAATGTCTAATGCCAGATACACGTCCAGGATTAGAATTTGATGAAAATGATGTTTGTGCACCATGTACTAACTTTGAAAATCAGAAAAAAGTTGACTGGGATGATAGATGGGATCAATTAGAAAAAATTTGTGATAAATATCGTGGATCCAATGGTAATGGGTATGATTGTGCAATTGCAGTGTCAGGAGGAAAAGATTCTCATTTACAGACTTATTTGATTAAAGAAAAATTAAAGATGAATCCAGTTTTAATTACTGTAGGTAATGTTGATTGGACAGAAACAGGTAGGAAAAATTTAGACAATCTCTCAGATACGTTTGGGTGTGATATTATTCAACTACAACCAAATATCAAAGTAAATAGATTTCTTACACGTAAAACATTTGAAGCATTAGGTCAGTCATCTTGGTATATTGATTCAATAATCTATGCTTTTCCGTACAGAATGGCTATGCAGTTAGGAGTTAAGTTGCTAATATATGGTGAAGATATCAGTTTTGCATACGGCGGTAAACAATCAGAAGAAAAAAGCTCAGCTATGTTACAACCATACAACAATGTTGTAGAAAGATATAGTAATGAATGGCTTAAGAGTGGTGAAATAACTGAAAAGGATTTACAATTAACTATTCCACCATCAGTAAAAGAATGTGAAAAATTTGGATTAAATCCAATCTATATGAGTTATTTTGTTCCCTGGAATTCTGTTCATAATTATGAAGTTGCAAAAAAATGGGGATTTAAACATCTTGGACATGAACATAAAAGAGAAGGATGGTTAGAAGACTATGATCAGATTGACACATTAAGTTATTTGCTTAATCCATACTTGAAATATCTTAAATTTGGTCATTCTGTAACAACAGATATTGGTTCAAGATGGATTAGATATGGAATAAAAACAAGAGAGGAAATGATTCCAATAATTGAAGAGAAAGATGGTAAATTGGATCAAGGAATTATAGAGAAGTTTTGTGAGTTTACTAAAATATCCATAAATGAATTTTGGAAAATTATGGATAAATGGTATAATGAAAAATTATTTGAGCAAGATAGAGATGGAATATGGCATCCAAAGTTCAAAGTAGGAACAGGCTTAATTAAATAACGTGTTTCTGAAAATAATAATTAGAAAATGAAGAAGAGAATTCTTGTTACAACTGGTACTAGAGCGGAGTATGGGATATTACGTTCTCTATTATCTGAATTAAAAAAAAATTCAAAAACTGAACTCATTTTGATCGTTACTGGAACACATCTTTCAAAAAAACATGGATATACAATAAAAGGAATAAAAAAAGATGGATTCAAAATTAATGATAAAGTAAAAATGATTCCAGGAAAAAATGAAAAGAAAAATCTAACAAAAGAGATCGGGAAAGGAATAATACAGTTTACAGATATATTTCATAAATTTAAGCCAGACATCAACATAGTATTTGGAGATAGAGATGAAATGCTAGCTTCAGTAATTGCAGCATCACACATGAATATAATTAATGTACATATAGCTGGAGGAGATAGATCAGGAGGAATTGATGAATACAATAGACATGCAATAACAAAACTATCAAACATACATTTTACAACTACAGAAAATAGTAAAAAAAGGGTTATCAAAATGGGGGAAGATCCAAAATTTGTATTTAATACAGGATCATTAGCTATTGATAATATCAAAAACAGTATATCATTAAAATCAGATATAGAAAAAAAAATAAAATTGAAATTATTAGGGGATGAAATAATATTAATTCAACATCCAATCACTACACAAGTAGAATTAGTTGAAAAACAAATAGATAGTACACTAGACGCAATCATTAAATTAGAAAAAAGAACAATAATGATTTCACCCAATTCAGATGCTGGTAGTGATATAATTTTAGATAAATTAAAAAAATATTCACAAAAATTTGATTATTTGAATTTCTATAGTAGTTTACCAAGATGTGATTTTTTAGGATTGCTTAAACATTGTGGAATTTTAGTTGGTAATTCTAGTAGCGGTATTGCTGAAGCTAGTTATTTTTCTATTCCTGTTGTTAATATTGGTATTAGACAATTTGGAAGAGAACGAGGTACAAATGTAATTGATGTCAAAGAATTCAAAAGTAAAGAAATTGAAAAAAGCATCAGAAAGGGTTTGAAAAAGAAAAATGAGCACAAATTAGTGAGAAATAGCCTATATGGAAATGGGAATACATCCAAACAAATAATGAAAATTCTTCAGAAACCACTATCAAAGGACTTAATTCAAAAACATATTTCATACTAAAATGGAGAAAAATATGGAAGAAATTTTGATTATTGGGGCAGGGGGTTTTGGGAGAGAAGTTTTATGGACCATTAATGATTGTAATCAAATCAATGATAAATATTCGGTAATAGGTTTTATTGATGATGATAAGTCACTACACGGACAAAGGATTAATGGAATTCTAGTTTTAGGAGGACTAGAGTGGTTTGATAATAACTATAAGAAATCAATATCTTGTATTATTGCAGTTGGGGATTCAATTCAAAGGGGGGGAATCGTAAAACAGTTAGAAAAAAATGAACCAACATATACCAGTATCATTCATCCAACAGTAATATTTTCAAAATTAGTAGCAATTGGAGAAGGAACAATTATTCAAGCTGGATCAATTCTAACTGTAAATATAAAAATTGGAAAACATGTTCACATAAACATTGATTCTACAATAGGTCATGATTCTAACATAAGTGATTATGTAACAATAAATCCAGGAGTCCACATTAATGGAAAAACGCAAATTGGTAATTCAGTAAACATAGGTTCAGGGACAGTCATGAAACAGGAAATAAAAATTGGTGCTGGATCAATAATCGGTGCTGGATCTGTACTTTTAGAAGATGTTTTAGAGGGATCATTGTATGTAGGGGTTCCAGCAAAATTAAAAAAGAAATTAAACTGAATTTTAGAATATATACAAAATATTTATTTTATAATTATTGATTTCCAAAAATTTAAGAAAGATGAGACTACGATATATAACAACTATAATATCTGGATTCAATTTCAGTGATTATAATTCTTATAGGATTAGAGATTTTTAATACATTATGTTCATTGTTGGTGAAATTGGTGTAAATTGGGAAGGAGACTTTGAGTTACTAGAAAAATTACTTTTGAATTTAAAAAAATCTGGTTGTAATGCAGTAAAATTTCAGGCATATAACATGGAGATGATAAAAGCCCATCCATTAAAAGATCGTCTAATAAAATCAGCTATAACCGAATCAAATATTAAAAAAATTGATGAAATATCTAAAAAAATAGGAATTGAATGGTTTTGCACTCCAATGTATCTTGAGGCAGTGACATTACTAGAACCGTTTGTTAATAGATATAAAATTAGAGAGGTTGATGGAAGAATTTTGATGGATAACAAAACATCACCACTAATTGATAGAATCATGAAAACAGGAAAAGAAATAATTATTAGTTCAAATCAAAATCCTGTGAAAAGTAAATCATATACAAATAAAAAGATAAAATGGTTGTATTGTATACCAAAATATCCATGTAATTTAGATGAAATTGATTTTCAAGAAATAAAAAATTATGATGGGTATTCAAATCATTGTAATCATATCATAGCTCCATTAACTGCGGCAATTCTGGGTGCAAATATTATAGAAATTCATGTAACAGTAGATAAAAATAAGAACTTTATTGATAACGCTGTAAGTTTTGACGTAAGTGAAGTCAAGGAATTGATCAGATTAATTAAATTGGCAAAGAAAATTAAAACGAGTGAATAAAAAATGAAACCAATTTGTTTTATTGGAGCTAGAGGAGGATCAAAAGGTGTACCTAATAAAAATATTAGAAAAATGGGCAAAAAACCATTAATTGCTTACACTATTGAGTCTTCATTAAAATCAAATCTATTTAGTCAAGTAATAGTGTCTACTGAAAATTTAGAGATTGCAAATATTGCTAAAAAATATGGAGCAAATGTACCATTTTTGCGTCCTAGAAAATTAGCAACCGATAATGCAAGTTTTAATGATGTATTATTACATGGAATTAAAAAGCTAAAATCACTAAAAATCAATTCGGATATTATAGTTATCAGAGATTGCACTGTCCCATTTATTTCAAATAAAACCATTAAAAATTCGATCAATATACTAAAAAAAGAAAAATGTGATACAGTTTGTTCTGTATATCCACAACATCATAATCCATACTTCAACATGATGGAAGAAAAGAAAGCAGGATATCTAAAATTTAGTAAAAAACTATCTCATAAATTAAAAAATAGGCAAGAAGCACCAATTGTGTTACAGTTGAATGGATTATTTACTCTAGATGTTAAAAAATTTCTTAAATATGAAACAATTTACATGCCTAAAATTTTACCATGTAAAATTACACCTGAAGAAGGTTTGATGATTGATACAGAATTTGAATTTCAGATAGCAGACATGATAGTAAAAAAGAGAATTAAATTAAAAACAATTCCATAAAATTTACCAAGCAGTCCATCCACCATCAACTACAAGATTAGAGCCAGTCATGTATGATGATGCATCAGATACTAAAAATAATAGTGCACCATCAAAATCTTCTTTGCATGCCATTCTTCCTAAAATTGTTTTTTTAGAATAGTTTTTGATGAATTTTGTATCATGTAATTTCTTGTCAAACACTCCACCTAAAGTTAAAGTGTTGACACGGATATTTTTACCATGCCAATATGATGCAAGATATCTAGTCATGTTAACTAATCCTCCCTTAGTAACAGAGTATGCTACGGGTGAATTTAATTTATTTTCACCATAAATTCTTTGATCAGGTCCCACAAGACCATAAATTGAAGAAATATTAATTACAACTCCATTATTTTGTTTAGACATTACCTTACCAACTTCTCTAGTACAAAAGAACAAACCACGTAATGTTTCAGAAACCATGATTTCCCATACATCATCAGGGAATTTTTCAAAAGATTCAGAAATCTTAGGATTTTTTCTTGGTACTGAGTGAGCATTATTAATTAAAACATCAATTTTTCCAAATTTATTAATCGTGGAATCAATCATTTTTTTTACATCTGAAGATTTTGAAATATCAAGAGATAATGCTAAAATATTTTTAGGGTTTTTTTTAGATAATTTTTTTTCAATAATTGAATTATTCTTTTCATCAATATCTACAAGAACCAAATTTGCACCGGCATCAGATAAGATTTCCGCAAATCTTGAACCCAATCTACCACCAGAACCAGTAAGTATTACAACTTTGTTTTTCAGCGAAAATATATCAGGTAATGGTTTAGAGTTCATCGTAATTTATCATCCTTTTTTCTCTTACAGATTTTTTTATTAAAAATACAGTTTTTAAAACTTCTGCCCCTATTGTTATTGGATTTTTAGTAGTTTCATGATTTTGAAGGCATTGAATAAAATGATTTAATTCATCAACATATATTTTATTTAAATCAAAAGTTGGTTTAGAAACAACAATCCATTTAGATTTTTTTGTTGTATACAACATGACTTCATTATTTGTTAAATCACAAGTAAGAATTCCTTTTTCACCGATAATTTTTAATTTTCTACTTTTTGAAATTTGGAAAAAATCTAAGTGGACATTGGCCACCATTTTATTGAAAAAATCAAGATGAATCAACGCATAATCTTCTACATTTAAAACTAAATTACTAATTTTTCCAGACATCGCAGAAACTTTACGTATCTTTCCAAAAAACCAATACAAGTAATCAATTTCATGTATATTAGTTAGTAAAACTCCACCTCCTAATTCTTTTCTTGCAGCATAACTTTTTCTATAATCTTCCTTAGAATGCCAATCAGGAAGAAAAGATCCATTTTCTGAATATACAGAATAAATCTTTCCTAGTTTTTTTTGTTCCAAAAGTTGTTTAATTTTTTTTAAAGAAGGATGAAATCTAAGTGGACATCCCATCAAAGTGATTAATTTTTTTTCTTTAACAGTTTTTAATAATTTATCAAGACCATTCAAAGTATGAGAAAGTGGTTTTTCAAGTAAAAAAGGAATATTATTTTGTGCAAGTTTAGTTGCAATTTTTAGATGCGAATTAGTTTCAGTAGAAATTATAGCAAAATCAGGCTTTTCCTTAATTGCAGTATTGATAGTTTTAATTAATTTACAATTATTTTTTTTTAGAAATGTATTCATTTTTCGATTAGTTTGAACAACAATCTCTATATTCGAAATCAATGATAAATTTTGAATATGTCTAGAACCAACAGAACCATAACCAATTACGAGAGCTTTCAAACAATAAATTAACATCAATGGTAGATATTAGTTTTAAACAAAAAATAGAAGTATAAATAAGCAGTAAAAATTTTCATTACTAAATATAATAAACCATGTTTTAAGTGAATATCATGAAGAAAAAATCATCCAATTATAGTAAAAAAATTGAATTAGAATTACGTAATAAAACAATTTTAGTGACAGGCGGTGCTGGAAGTATTGGAAAGATATTAGTGAATAAATTATTAGAATATCCAGTTAAATCAATCAGAGTGTTAGATATTGATGAACATGCATTATTCAGTTTAAAGAAATCAATCAAAAGTTCCAAACTAAGATTACTTCTTGGAAATATTTTAGACAAAGAAAGAGTTGAAATGGCAGGTAATAATGTAGATATAATTTTTCATTTAGCTGCAGTAAAAAATATAGAAATATCAGAATTCAACCCTATTGAAACTATTGATACAAACATCAATGGTACAGTAAATATGATTAAAATGGTTATGAAGAATCGACCAAAGAAATTTTTGAATATTAGTACAGATAAATCAGTAGAATCTTCAACATTGTATGGCGCTACTAAATTATTAGGTGAGAGATTAACTTCATGGGCAGGCATACATTTACCTTCAACAAAATTTGGTACAATTAGATTCGGCAATATTTTTGAAGCAAGAGGAAATGTTTTTGAGATTTGGGATCAAGAAAAAAAGGAGAAAAAACCAATATCAGTCACAGATGTGAATATGGAAAGATATTTTTTTCATGCAGATGAAGCAGTTAATTTTATTTTAAATTGTTTATCATTAGTAAATTTTGGTGAAATATTTGTACCAAAAATGAAATCTCATAAAATTAAAAAATTAGCAGATAAAATTTCCACTAAACAAAAAATTATAGGATTACGAAAAGGAGAAAAACTAAAAGAAATTTTATTGAGTGATGAAGAGAAAAGAAGAGCTAAAGAAAATTCAGATATGTGGATAATTAAACCACTAAACTAATTCATTTTCAAAAAATTCATCAAATGCATCTAAAACATAAGAAATTTCATCATTAGTCATATTTGGATACATAGGGATTGTGAGAATTTGTTTAGATAATAATTCAGTTACAGGCAACGATTCAATAAATGATGATTTGTTTTTATAAAAATCAGTCATGTGAATTGGATGAAAATATACTTTAGAGAAAATTTGTTTCATAGTTAAAAAATCATGTAATCTATTTCTCAATTCATGTGAAGTCAATCGTATAGTGTACATTTGATGAATATTTTCATAGCCTGATGGTGGATTAAAAATTGATATTTGTTTGAATTTTGAAAGGCCATTAGATATTTTTAGTGCAACATTTTGACGTAATTTAATTAATTTGTCTAATTTGTTAATTTGGGATATTCCAAGAGCTGCAGTTAAAGATGACATTCTCCAATTATAACCTAATGAGGTATATTGAGAATCATCCTCATTTTCAAAATAATTTTTAGATAAATCCATTCTACCATGAGAACGAATTAATTTTATTTTATCATAAATTTTTTTAGAATCAGTAACAATTGCCCCCCCTTCACCAGTTGTTAAAACTTTATTTCCACAAAAACTAAAGATAGAGCAATCTGATTGACTTCCAACTTTTTTTCCTTGAACAGTAGAACCAAGTGATTCTGCAGCATCCTCAATTAAAATTAAATTATTATCTTTTGTAAATTGATTTATTTCAAAAATATTACATGAAGCACCACCATAGTCCATTGGAATAACAGCTTTTGTTTTTGAAGTTTTTTTAGAATTTATTGAAGCAGTTGATAATCCAAATGTTTTTTCTTCAACATCAGCAAAAACAGGTTTACCACCAACAAATAAAACAGAATTAGCAGTAGAGATAAAAGAAAAAGAAGGTACGATGACTTCATCATTTAATCCAATTTCATTTGCCAATAATGCAGAATGTAAAGCAGACGTACCAGAGTTTAATGTAAGACAATAATCTACGCCCACATAATTTTTTAAAGCATTTTCAAATTCTTCAATTTCAGGCCCTAATGCCCAATTATTTCCACGTTGAATTACTTTAGTAATTAAATTTAGATCTTCATCATCTGTAAAAATTTTGTATAGAGGAATTTTCCATTTAGTCATAAGTTCATTAAAAATTTTCGATGATTAGATGTTTAAACATTTAGATCATATTTATTCAAAATATTAGCAAGTATTTTTGACGATTTTCCACCATGTGACATATATTGTTGAAGAAAGGTTTTCCCATTTTTTATCAATGAATTACGAAATTCTTCATCTTGGATGATTTTAACAATATTAGATTCAATATCATCAACATTAGATACCGATATGATAGCACCCATTTTTACAATATCTTCGGATTCAGTCCATTTTTCCATTTGTAAACTAATAACAGGTTTTTCTAAAATTAAAGCTTCAAGTGCAATAGTAGAATTATTGAAAGTGATTACTAACTCACAAGAATTAATCAATTCCTTGATATCTGCATTATATAAAATTGAGACGTTTGAATCAATATCTTTTAGTAAATCAGTGATTGGATCATGGAATTCTGATCTTGGATGAGTTTTCACAATTAATTTTTTATCAGGAAATTTTCTTATGATTTTAAATATTTCATGGAGGAAATTGTCAAATTTTTCATAACTTGCAAATGGGGATTCTACTTGAGATATTCCTGTAACACCACCAGTTGCTAAAAGAATGGTTCCTGTTGTTTTATTTTTTGTTTCAAGAAAGAATTTATCATGACGTGGACTGCCAGTAACCAAAATTTTATCTTGAGTATTAGTTGGATAGCATAATGCTTGTGTTTTTGATAAATCTCCCCATAGTGCCTGTTTATTACTTATGTATGGATTTGAATATCCCCCTAGAACAAATCTATGAAGACGTTCAAATCCAGGTGCAGTAATATCTAAAGCGTGTTGAAGCATTATTGATTCAACGTTGAATTTCTTAGAAACGAGGAGAAGCTCTTTTTCTTCTTGTCCTAATTCAGCCCATTCTAAAATTGTACTAATATTATAATATTTAAAAAATTCATTTAAAAGTAATATCCGTTTGACTGATTCTAGAAATCTTTTTGAGCATGTTTCACGAAACGGTTTCTCAATAGAATTCCAAAGATTAAAAGAATCTATTGAAAAAAATTCTTCAAAATCTTTAGTATGTGTCCATAAAGATTCTAGATTTTTAGAAAATTTATTTATTTCATTAGAAATAATGGATTTGATTTTTTTTTCAAAAGTGGATAATCTTAGAATTTTACATTTAGAATTTTTAATGATTTTAAAACTTTCAAGATTCCAAATAACAGATCTTCTTTGATTTAAGAATATTACATTTGTATCAATTTTAGATAATTCGTTTACTAGTAAATCATATTGTGTAGGATTGAATTCAGTTATCAAAATAGATTTATCAGAAGTTATTTTTGAATTTAAATTAAATAAAGAAAAAATAAATGACTCAAACACATTTTTTAATTTAAAAAAAGTATTTCTAGAAATTTTAACAGATATTGGAATTTTTAATAAATCATATTTTATATTTATTTTATCAAAGGCAAGGGATTGTGATTGAGGTCTCTCTTTTAAAATGATTTCAATATTCATAGAGTCACAAATTTGTTTAATGAAATTATTAACATCAGTGTACGCAATAACTTTTTTAGGTTTTAATGTTTCAATAATTTTTTTACAAATAATAGCTTTATTAAAAACAGACATAAAATAATGAAATAATTCTTGTTCAAGTAAAAACCCGAGATTAATAGAATCATATGTTAAATATTTTTTAATTGATTTTAATTCATGCCAATTAATTGTCGCATTAACTGCATAATCATCAATAAGTTTTCTATCGTTTAGATTTAAATAATTTTCTGAAATTGTATGTGGGGTATTCTTTTTCAACAATTGCTTATGAGTAAAATAAGTTATTGAAAAAATCTCATAGTTTTCTACTGAATCAGAATAAATCTTAGAAATATTATCATCAAAAATATCCATTAATAAAATAGATTTTTCCATCATATGAAAAAATAATTCCCCTAAAATAAAGTTAAATTATTTTTCTGTTAAAAAATTATTTTTTCATCCATTTTTGCCAATTATAATTATCAAACGTAACATTCTCCATTTCATGATCATCAGGCTTCCACGAAATATCAGCTAATGCTAAAACAGTTGACGTGTTATTGGATAAATTCACATGTGCAGATGCAATATTTTTTGGTACAATTACCATTGTAGGTTTTTCTGAACTAGATTCTATTTCAATATAGTTACCATTATCTTCTTTAATAACAAAAACAACTTTACCATGAATACAGGTAAAATAACTTGTCCTTCTAAGATGAAGGTGTGGGCCTTTTATTTCACCAGGATTCACAGAGCTGACATAAACCATTTGTGGTTCATTTAACAGTTTATCCCAATCTCTCCAAATAACAGTTAAAGAGCCATTTACAGAATTAGATTCAATATTTTTGGTGTCATGAACTTCTAAATCAACAGAGTAAGTGGTATTCAATAAAATTAAAATTAATTTGGAGAATAAAAGTATTGAATATTAAGGAAAAGAAAATAGCAAAAAGATTTTACGGTATAACTAATTTGAATATTTGTGAAACTCTTAGTAACCGGTGGTTTAGGCTTTATTGGCAGTAATTTTATTTTAAATACATTAGAAAAAAATGAAGGTATTTCTATAGTTAATCTAGATGATGAATTGTTCGGATCTAATTCACTGAGTCTTAAAAAAATTCAAAATTCAAAAAAATATGAATTTGTTAAAGGCAATATCACTAATGATGAATTAGTTTCTAAATTAGTAGATGAATGTGATGCGATAGTAAATTTTGCTGCAGAATCTCATGTAGACAGAAGTATTTCAAATGCTAGACCATTTGTAGATTCTAACATTCTAGGTGTATTTACTATTTTGGAGGCAGTTAGAAAATTTGATAAAAAATTAGTGCATATTTCCACAGACGAAGTATTTGGAAGTTTAGAATTAGAAACTGCAGATGAAAACTTTAGATTTAATCCATCAAGCCCATATTCTGCATCAAAAGCATCTGCAGAACTTTTAATAAATTCATTTTTTGTAACTTATGGAAGTGATTGCTTAATTACACGATGTACTAATAATTATGGGGCAAGACAATTTCCAGAAAAACTAATTCCAAAAACTATTCTATATGCAATGAATGGAAAAAAAATTCCAATATACGGGACTGGTAAAAATGTAAGAGATTGGATTCATGTCTCTGATCATTGTGAAGCAGTATTACAGGTATTAAAAAAGGGTAAAAAAGGTTCATCATACAACATATCATCAAATAATGAAATTGACAATGAAACAATAATTAAAAAAATTCTTTTATTAATGAATAAATCTGAAAGCATGATTGAGTATGTAAAAGATAGACCAGGCCACGACTTTAGATATAGTATGAATTCATCAAAGATAAGAAATGAATTGGGCTGGTCATCAAAAATTGTATTTGATGAAGGATTAGAAAAAACAATTAATTGGTATTTAGAAAATAAAGAATGGTGGAAAAATATTTCTCAAGAATCACTTGTTCCAAATTGGCAACAGTGAATTTAATTTATTAGTAGAGAACAGAATTCTTAGATAATGAAAGGTATTTTACTTCATGGGGGTCATGGGACAAGATTACGACCTTTAACGCATACTGGTCCAAAACAACTTCTTCCAATTGCGAACAAACCAATGTCAGAATTTTGTCTGCAATCAATGAGAGAAGCAGGTATCACGGAAATAGCAATAATTATTGGCGGCAATGGGTCCAACAAAGTAAAAGAATACTACGGGGATGGGAAGGAATTTGGTTTAAATATATCATACATTGAGCAAGATGCCCCAAATGGTATTGCTCATGCAATTAATCTATGTAAAAACTTTGTAGGTCAAGAAAAATTTTTAGTATTTTTAGGAGATAATATTATTCAAAAAAGTATTAAAAATATTGCAGATGAATTTAATGCTAGTTCAGCTAGTGCAACTATCCTTTTATGTGAAGTTGATAATCCATCTAGATTTGGAATTGCAAATATCAAAAATGGACGAATTACTAAAATTATGGAAAAACCAAAAAATCCCCCTACAAATCTAGCAGTTACAGGAATTTATTTTTTGACTCCAAAAATATTTGATATTATTTCCAGATTGAAACCATCATGGAGAAATGAGTATGAAATTACAGATGCTTTGGATATGCTATTAAATGAAAATCATATTATTACATATCATACAATTACAGATTATTGGAAAGATACGGGTACTCCTGAAGACATAATTAATGCAAATAATGCAATTTTACAAAAATTAGAATCTTATTGTGATGGAATAAATCACACACAGCAAATAACTGGAAATATTATGATTGGTAAAAATACGATTATTGATGAAAATACAAAAATTGTTGGACCTGTATTAATTGGAGAAAATTGTAGCATTAAATCAAATTGTACAATTGGTCCCAATGTAAGTATTGGAAATAATTCAAAACTTTCAAAATGTCAAATAAATAACACGATCATTATGGAAGATTGTGTAATAGATTGTGAAGTTAAAATTAAAAATAGTATCATAGCCTCAAATGCAAAAATTCTTGCCAAGGAAAATGAAGAGAATATTTTACTACTAGGGGAAGGTACAAAAATTTTACTTTAATTAGATTTGAGATTAATTATATGAATATTAATGAGAAAAATTCACTTTATTTGTATAATTGAAATCATTGAATTCTCCAAAAGTAAGTGTTGTCATATTAAACTATAATGCAGGTAAATTATTAGAAAAATGTATCAGATCAGTTTTACAATCTGATTATAAAAATTTAGAAGTAATTTTAGTAGATAATGCATCACAAGATGAAAGCCAGAAAAAATGTAAAGAAAAATTTCCAGAAATTAAGTTATTAGAAAATGAAGAAAATTTTGGATATTGTGAAGGAAATAATAAAGGATTAGAAAAAATTACAGGAGAATTTGTAATAATTCTTAATCCAGATACAGAAGTAGAATCTAATTGGATCAATGAATTTCAAAAAGAATATAAAAAATATGGTGAAGGATTATATCAACCAAAACTTTTAGCAGTAGATGACAAAACAAGAATAAATTCAGGAGGAAATATGATGAATATTTTTGGATTTGGGTATTCATCAGGAAAAGGTAAAAAAGATTCTAAAGAATATAGTAATTTTAAATCAATTAATTATGCATCAGGAGCCTGTTTATTTACATCTACAAAAACTCTAAATAAAATTGGGTTTTTTGATTCTTATTTATTTGCATATCATGATGATTTAGAATTAGGTTGGAGAGCACAACAAATAGGTATAAAATCATTTTATGTTCCAAGTTCAGTAGTTTACCATGCAGAAAGTTTTAGTTTTAAATGGAGTCCAAAAAAATTTTATCTCCTTGAAAGAAACAGATGGTATTGTATCTTAACACATTATTCAAAATCAACATTTTATAAAATACTTCCAAGTTTGATCATTATTGAAATAATGATTTTTTTTTATTTTCTTTCCAAAGGTATGATTAAAGAGAAATTTAAAGCCTCAAGAGATATTTTAAAAGATCGAAAAATTATTAGAGAAAAATTTAAAGAGATAGAAAGTAAAAAAAAGATTTCAGATAAAGAAATAATTGCTAATTTTGCAAATCATATCGAAATTCCACCAGAGATTAGCAGTACATCATCTTTAGTTGTATTCAATAAAATAATTTATTATTTAGGAAAAATATCAAAAAAAATAATTTAAAATTTAGAATTTTTAAAATAATCAAGAGTTAATTTTATTCCTTTTTCAATTGAAATTTTTGGTTTCCATCCTAATTTCTTTAATTTTGTGTTGTCAACAACAAAGTTACCAACATCAACCTTTTTTGTATATTTAGGCATAGGTGAAAACATAATTTTTGTTCCAGTATGTTTTGTTAATAAATTTCCAAATTGATAAAACCAAGTTTTTTTTCCAGATGAGATCCAATAAAGATTTCCAGATTTTCCTTTCTTCATAATAATTTGCAGACCTGAAATAACATCTGAAACATAAATTAAATCTCTAAAGAATTGGCCTTTATTAAACAAAGTAATTTTTTCTCCATTGAATGCTTGATGAATTAAATAATTTACAGCGTTTTTATTTGAAATTATTTGTTCACGTGGACCATACGAATTTGTTATTCTAAAAATTAATGTATCTAAACCATAAACATTATGATAAATTTTACAAAAACTTTCACCAGCTAATTTACTTGTACCATAAATTGTGGTGGGATTACAAGATGATTTTTCATTAACAGGTAACTTCAAAGGTTTTCCAATTGTGACAAAAGTACTACCAAGAATAAAACGGCATTTAATATTATTTTTTCTTATCGTTTCTAAAGCACATAATGTAGATTTTATATTAGAATCAACATCATTCATAGGATCTAAAAAAGATTTAGAATGTGAAGTTTGACCAGCTAAATGAAACAGGATATCAGGTTTAAATTTAATAATCGCATTTGAAAATTTTGTAAAGTTTTGTACATCAAGTTTAAGAAACTTAATTTTATTTTTATAGGATTCAATATTTTTTTTCTTAGAAAGACTTTTTGTTATTATTAAAATTTCATGTTTATTATTTGAAAGTGATTCTGCAAGATGACTTCCAATAAACCCAAATCCGCCAGTAATCATAATTTTCATAATAAAGTTCCTTAAAATGTGAATTATTTAAATCGAATTTAGTCAATAAAATTAGCTTGAAATTATATTAAATAAATCAAAAAATAAAATTCATGAATAGATTATTAATTTTTCTAAAAATGATACAAATCGTGAAAAATTGGCACATGATTTTTTTTGTGTATTTCAAAATTTACAAGAAAGAATTTTTTAATCTTTATCTGAAAAATGGGCTTGAAATAAAACTTAGAACAAAATCTACAGATCTACAAGCATTTACAAATGTCTGGGTACTAAAAGAATACGTAATCAAAGAATTTGAAACTTCAAAAAATGATGTAGTTATTGATATAGGCGGTCATGTGGGATTATTTGCATTGTATGCATCAATGATGTCACCTAATGGACGAATTATATCCATAGAACCCTATTCTCAAAATTTTTCATTATTAAAAGAAAATGTGATTAAGAATAATTTGAATAATATTATACCTGTCAACAAAGCAATTACAAATTCAAATAAAAATATAGAATTATTCATAGATGATAATGATGATTCTGCTCATTCAATTTACAATAATGGAAAAAATTCAATTCAGATTGAAAGTACAACATTAGAGGCAATAATGAATGAAAATCAGATTCTGGAATGTGATATGTTAAAAATAGATTGTGAAGGAGCAGAATTTGATATAATAGAATCACTGTCAAATAAAGAATTATCAAAAATTAGAAAAATAGCTCTTGAATATCATTTAAAAGAAAATAATAAATCATCATTAAAAAATTTAACAAAAAGACTAGAAGAAATGAGTTTTGACATAAATATTGAAACTACAAATGATTTTCTTGGAATGCTATATGCTAAAATGAAATAAAGAAAAATTAGTTATTTAGATTCAATTCTAGAAAATATTTTTTTTAATGTGTTTACAACATCAAATACATCATTATCTGAAAGTTTTGGTGAAAAAGGAAGTGATATAGTTCTATCAGAAATATATGTTGAATTTGGAAAATCAGATTTTTTGAATTTGAATTGATTTTTATAATATTGATGTAAGTGTAATGATTTGTAATGAATACCAGTTCCTATGTTTTCCTGAATTAATAAATTCATTATTTCATCACGTGTTATATTTACTTCTTCTAAATTTACTAAAATTGTATACAAATGTCTTGCATGAATAGTATTTTTTTCCTCAGTATGAGGTAATGTTAATGGTAGATCTTTCAATAGATCGTTATACATAGTCCATATCTTTTTTCTTCGTTGAAAATTTTTATTTAATCTCTTAAGTTGATGAATTCCTAATGAAGCTTGTATATCAGTCATATTATATTTGAAACCAGGAGTTATTACCTCATAATGTTTGAAACCTTTATCTGAATATCTTTTCCAAGCATCTACACTTAATCCATGTAATCCATAAATTTGAATTTTTTCAGCAAATTCTTTGTTATTTGTTGTTATCATTCCCCCTTCTGCAGTTACTAAATTTTTAGTAACGTAAAAACTGAAACATGTGATATCCCCTATGGATCCAATTTTTTTTCCATGGTGAACAGATTCAATTGCATGAGCTGCATCCTCGATAACACGTAAATTATTATTTTTTGCTATTTTCATAATTTTATTCATATTACAAGGACGACCTGCAAAATGTACTGGAATAATTGCTTTTGTTTTTGATGAAATTGCTTTTTCAATTTTGTTAGCATCAATATTCATAGTATTTTTTTCAACATCTACAAAAATGGGTGTTGCTCCAGCATGAATTATTGCATTTGCAGTAGCAGCAAAAGTCATAGGAGTGGTAATTACCTCATCGCCTTTCTTTATTCCAACCGCAAGTAAGGACAAATGAAGTGCTGCAGTACATGAGCTTAATGCTGCAGAATATTTGGTTCCAATGTATTTTTTGAAATCATCTTCAAATTTTTTAACTCTAGGGCCGGTTCCAATCCACCCTGATTTTAAACATTTTACAACTTCATCTATCTCATCTTGTTCTATTTGAGGAGAACCAAAAATTAGAAATTCATTTCTAGTATGTTTTTTATTATATACTATCTTCTTCATTTTCATATTTTAGCATCACTATCTTTAATTTAATAGATTCTTCTAAACAATTTGTACTCCAGACTGATTAGAACTTATTCTGTTCTCAAAAATTACTTTTTATTGGATACTTTTGTATTTTTATTCAAATTGTCATCATATTGTAACAAATGATGTAAGAGAAGATTAAAACCATACCCACAATAAGATGAATAATAAAATGGGAGATAAAATAAAAGTTGCCTTAACATGTCCAGCATCTATACCGGCAGTTCAGTTTGGAGGAATATTGTTTTTAGGAACTCATATTGCAGAGCAATTAGGTAAAAATGGGCATGATGTAAGTATATTTACCACAGATTTAGATTTTGCAAATAATACCAATACATTTAACAAAAATTTACCAAGAAATGAGAAATTAGAATTTTTTAATATTAAACGTTCACATGTCATTTTCAAACTTAAGCTTTTTTTTATCAATCCTGGAATGTATAATTTAATTAAAAATGACAAACCAGATATCATTCATGCCATTGGGATTAGAGGGTTTCAAGCATTAATATCAGCACTAGTTTCTAAATTTAACAATATTCCATTGATTATTTCAGATCAAGGGGGTCTATTTACTCATCCAGATTTTAACAAAGGAGTCATCAACAAAATATTATACGGATTACAAGAACCCATAATTAAATTCATTATTAATCAATCAAATAAAATTATTGTTGCAAATGAATATGAGAAGTCAATTTTTAAAAAATATACAAATGATGAAAAAATTTGTGTTGTTTTCAATGGAATAAATTATCAAGAATTAATTAAACCAGTAAATGATTTTAAAATAAAATACAATATTGAGAAAAAATTTATTCTTTTTTTAGGTAGATTTAATTCTGTAAAAGGAATTGATTATTTATTAAAAGCATATTCTCAAATAGTTTCTGAACAAACATCTAAAAAAATAATTTTAGTTATAATGGGAGTTGATTTTGGTTATCAAAAAGAAATGAAAGATTTAATTGATAAATTAAATTTGAAGAATGAAATTTTACTGTTAAAAAAACCCAGTAGGGAAGATGTAATATCTGCATATCATTCATGTGAATTTCTTGTACTTCCTTCTAGATGGGAATTATCTCCTCTTACACCAGTTGAAGGTTTTGCATGTAAAAAACCAACAATTAGTAGTAAATTACATGGAATTCCACATGTTATTGAAGATGGAATTACAGGATTATTAGTAGATCCTGAAAATACATTAGATTTAACAAATGCAATTAAGAAACTTCTGGAAAATCCGGATTTAGTAAAACAGATGGGTGAAAATGGGTATAAAAAAGTAATAGAAGTTTTTAACTCTGAACACATGACTAAAAAAATACTTGAGGTTTACAAATCAGTCATTAATTAGAGATAATCGCTCATATTGAAACAAAATTTATGAAAAACAATGGATTGGAATAATATACGTAATTCTAAAGGAATTAGAAATATAGTATCTTTAGCTACTTCAACAGTTACCGGTAGTGCCATTTCAGCAATTTTTTGGTTATATCTTGCAGGATTAATAAGTCAAGAAGAATATGGTGAACTTGGTTATTTGCTTGCTATTGCAGGAATAACATCCAATATTGCACTATTAGGTGGTGTGTGGGTAATGACAGTCTATACTGCAAAAGAAAAGAATGTTCAACCTGTATTGTATTTAATTTCATTAATTTCAAGTGGTATTAGTGCAGCAATATTATATGTAATTTTTCAAAATGCTGGATTAAGTGTATTTGTAATAGGATTTATTATTTTTAATTTAATATTAGCAGAAATTCAGGGTAGGAAATTATACAAAAATTATGCAATATTTTTTGTTTTACAAAAATTATTTTTTGTTTTAATTTCATTGACTTTATTTCAATTTATTGGATCTGAAGGAATATTACTTGGGTATGGACTTTCATTCATGCCTTTTATCAAAAGAATGTATGATTCTTTAAAAACAAAAAAATATGATTTTAAATTTCTTAAAGAGAAATCAGGATTCATTGCTAGTAACTATTCATTAGATCTTACTGGATCAATCAAAGGGGAAATTGATAAATTAATGATAGCCCCATTGTTTGGATTTGCATTATTGGGAAATTATTATTTAGGATTACAAGTTGTATCAATATTAAGCATAATTCCAGGAGTAATTTTTACGTATATACTCCCTCAAGATGCTAGTGGAAACGCAATTGGAAAATTAAGAATTGTTACAATTTTAGGATCAGTAATTTTGGCAATTTTGGGAATATTCTTAGCCCCCATTCTAATTCCAATTATTTTTCCCCAATATGAAGAATCACTTAGTCTAATACCAATTTTGAGTATCTCATTAATTCCATCAACAGTAGCATCAATGTATACTTCAAAATTTTTGGGTAAAGAAAAAAGTTCTTACGTGTTATTTGGATATATAATTTCGGCAATTTCTTTAGTTTTAGGTATATTAATTTTGAGTGAAATTTTTCAGATTGTAGGTCTGGCAATAGCATACGTATTATCAATTAGTGTACAAGCAATTTTTCTTCTAACAGTTAATTATGTTAAAAAAGATATTTGGAGTGATAAAGAATAATGATCAATAATTCATTTAATGTAATAAAAGATAAATTCAATAATGAAAATAAAAAATATGTTTTATTACTTTCACTAGTAGGAATTTTCTCATATTTAATTAAAAATTATTATTTTGAACCAGGAGTTCCACCTACATTTGATTCACTAGGATATTTTTTTTATGCAGTAGACATTACAGTGTTAGGACATTTACCTGAAAATTATAGCTTAGCAAATATTGGTTGGCCAATTTTTTTATCGTTATTTTTTCAATTATTCCAATTTGAAAATATAATTCAATATATGGATTTACAAAAAAATCTAGCAATGATTTTATCAACAATTACAATAATTCCAATATATTTACTATCTAGAAAATTTTTTGATGCTAAATTTTCTATTATTGCATCTTTGATTTTTGCATTAGAACCACGTCTCTTACAAAATTCAATGTTAGGTATTATTGAACCATTGTATATTCTATTAGGAACTTTAACCATATTATTTTTTCTTAGTTCAAAGAAAAAAATAATGTATCTTTCATTTCTTTTTGCAGCGTTAACTGCAATGACAAGAGGGGAAGGACAAATATTATTTTTTGTCATTAGCATTATGTTTTTTATTAGATATAGAAAAGAAAAATTAGTTATTCCAAAATATTTGATTGCATTAGGAATATTTGTTTTAATGTTAATGCCCATGATATCATATCAAATAGAAACACAAGGAAATGATACAATTTTTGGTAGATCTATAACTACAATTTCATATCATACTCAGGATCCAACTAAAACTGGAGGAGATTCAGGAGTACCATTTTTTATTAATGGTATTGAAAATTTTTCAAAATTCTTTATTTGGAATCTTATACCAATTTTCATATTTTTTGTACCTATAGGAATTTATTATTTATTTAAAAATCCAGATTGGAAAAAATTAACCTTAATTTTATGTGGGTTTGGGATTTCTATTCCAGCATTTTATGCTTATTCTATACCTTTACCAGATACACGATACTTATTCATGTTATATCCTATTTTTTGTATAATCTCCATATTTGCTATAACAAAATATTCTAATTATTTTGAAAGAAAAAATATTATTCTTGGTTTTATTATAATTGGTATTATTATTTCATCATTAATATTTTTGGAAATAAAAACAATTAACAATCATGAAAATTATGAAGTTTATCAAATTACAAAAGAAATTGTTAAAAAAGATAAAATAATTAATTCATTTAACCCACAAGATCATTATATAGAACCTGCCGCATTTCCAGAAAAATGGAATGATTTTAAAAATTTGTTTCAAATAGAAAGAACAAATAATGAAAGTATTAGAAATTCAATTGTAAATCCAATTAAAACTATTTCTACAGATGGATATGTATCAATTGAAGAATACATTAAACAAAATGATGTATTAAGTCACATCTATGTTGATCAAAATGAAAATAGACCTCAATTTTTAAAAAATATATATCAAAATGAAAATCAATATGAATTTTTGATAAAAGAATATGATTCAAAAGATTTTGGTTATAATTATCATGTAAAAATATTTAGAATAATTAAATAAATTAAGTATAATTTCCAATGCTAAGAAGATTTACTTTATCAAAGAGATTGTTTTGTAAAATATTTCTTCCATCATAAATCAATAATGGTTTTTTTGTATTTTTAAAATTTGTTTTAGATAATTTAGAGTATTTTTTGTGATCAGTTGAAACAAAAATTAAATCAGCATTTTCAATTACTATTGACATATCTTTTGATAAAAGTACATTTTTGGGTAATTCGTTATCTTCTAAAATATATGGATCGTGGACTGCTACCTGACAACCAAGTTTCAAAAATTCATCAACTACAGAATAGGTTGGTGAAAGTCTTTTGTCTGTAACTTCACCTCTAAATCCTAATCCTAATATAGCAATTTTTTTATTTTTTGGGGTTTTTTTGTTGGTTTTAAGTAACTGTATAGATTCATTGACACATTTTTTAGGCATTTCATCATTGATAGTTCTAGAGAATTCCAAAATTTTCATTGATTGGCCTATGTTCTTTGCTGATTCTATAACTATTCTGGGATAAACTGGAATACATAATCCTCCAACACCAGTTCCAGGATAATGTAAATGGCAAAAGGGTTGAGAATTTGCAGCTTTACGTGCTTCCCAAAAATTAATTCCAATTTTTTCACAATAATCAGCTAATTGATTTGCAAGGGCAATGTTAACATCTCTAAAAACACCTTCAAAGAGTTTCTCGGCTTCTGCAGTAGCTAAGTTTGGCATAAGAAGTACCCCTTTTTTGGAAATTATTTTTAAAAATTTATTTCCAAATTCAAGACTTTTTTTTCCTAAACCTGCAACAATTGCAGGATAATTTTCTTCAATATCTTGTATTGCTCTTCCTTCAAAAATTCTTTCCGGATTATAAATTAAAAAGAAATCACGTTCTCCTTTTAATTTACTTTCTTTTTCTAATATTGGTAAAACAATTTTCTCAGTGGTACCAGGAGGAACTGATGGAGATAATAATACAACATCACCTTTTTTCAATCCTTTTGCAATTGTTTGAGTCGCAGAAATTACATATTTCAGTTCAGATTTATGTTTTTTTAATCCAACAGGTACAACGATTATTTTAATATCAGAATTTTTTGATGCTAAAATTCCATTATCAGTTAAAATTAAATTTTTTTCTTTAAGGGCTTTTGAAAAAATAGATGAAACAAATGGTTCTTTAGAATGGGAATCACCTGCTTTAATATCTAAAAGTAATTTTTTTGATATGTCCACACCGATAACTTTTGCACCAGCCTTTAACCAACATGCAGCTATAGCCCCTCCAACATTGCCTAATCCATAAATTGCAATAGTTTTTTTGTGATTTTTTATCAAATTTGTTATATTATTCAAATGTATCATTGATTTTGTATAGAGGTATTATTTTAGTTCAGTGATTTTTTAACCAGTTTACAGTTTTTTCTAATCCATCTACAACATTAGTATCAGGAACATTACCAAATGATAATTTAAGATGAGCAGGATCAGAAACAAAATTTCCAATTTCTCCAGGTCTAAGAGGTTTGTATTCAATTTTAGGTTCAATTTGCAGAGTTTTTGTCAAAATTTCTATAATTTCTTTAATTGTTGTACCTTTTCCAGTTCCCATATTGTAAATAGAGTTATTTGCAATTTCAGATGTACAAGCTTTTTCAAAAAATGTTATAATATCTTCAATATACACATAATCTCTAACTTGATCACCTTCGCCAAAAATGGTTAAAGGTTGATTATTGATAATACGATTATACAAAGTTGGTATTAATCCATTTTTTTGATGTGGGCCATAAATATTAAAAAATCTAAATATAACATAATCCAATCCATACAATTCAAAATAAAGTCTCAAATAATGTTCTGAAGCCAATTTTGTTATCCCATATGCTGTTTTTGGAACAGCTATATGATTTTCATTTACATGAAAAGTTTGAGGTTCACCTACTAAAGATGAGGCAGATGTAAAAATTAATTTTTTAATCTTATTAACTCTACAAGCCTCTAAAATATTTAATAATCCAATAATATTTACTTGTGCATTTTTTGTAGGGCCCTCAATTGATGAAACAAGTGAATGTGCTACAAGATTAATTACAACATCTACATTTTGTATAGTCTTCATTACACTCTCTGAATCAGTTACGTTAAATTGTGAATAATTTGTATGATGACTTCGTTCAACCATATCTGCACAAAAAATTTCATGATTTTTTGATAATCCTTCAACTAGGTTATTTCCTACAAATCCTTCAGAGCCTAAAATTAGAATTTTCAATACTATTGAGAATTTTTATGTTTTAAAAAATCTACCCATTATACCTTTAATAGAAGCTTAAAATTTTAAAAATTAATTCATGGAAAAAAAAACTATTCCTTTAGCAGTTCCAGATATTGGGGATGATGAATTACAGGCAATTAAAGAGGTTTTAGGTACAGGGTTTCTAACTGAGGGTGTCACTACCAAAGAATTTGAGAAAATTGTGGCAGAGTATCTTGGTGTAAAACATGCTATAGCTGTAACATCATGTACAACAGGATTACATGCTGTTTTAGAATGTCTAAACATCAAAGGACAGGAAGTTATAGTTCCAGATTATACATATCCTGCTACTGCAGAGGCCGTAATTCTTGCAGGAGGAAAACCTGTTTTGGTAGATGTTGACATTGAGAGTATGAATATGACTAGTGAAATTTTAGAAGAGGCTTATAATGATAGTATGACTATTTTTTCTCCAGTTTCATGGGCAGGGGTGCCGTTGGAGTCAGAAATGTATCAAAAAGCTAAAAAACTTGATTTGAAAATGCTAGAAGATGCTGCCTGTAGTTTAGGAGCAAAAATAGGAGAAGAATTTGTTGGAAAAATTGCAGATTATTCCTGTTTTAGTTTTCATCCAAGAAAAGTAATTACAACAGGTGAAGGAGGAATGATTACAACAGATGATGATGTAATAGCTGAACAATGTTATTCATTCAAACATTTTGGTGCTAAGGGTGCATCATTTGAAACAATTGGAACAAATTACAAAATGTCTAATGTTCTAAGTGCAATAGGAGTAACACAAATGAAAAAAATAGAAAATATCATTAAATTAAGAAATGAGAAGGCACAAATCTATCATGAATTGTTATCAAAAATAAAAAATATCAAACCAGCTTATGTAGGAAATGGAACTAGACAAACATATCAAACATATGCATGCTATGTTGAAAAAGAAGGATTTAGAGATAAAATTAGAAAGGCATTAGCTGATGAAAATATTCAAAGTCAAATAGGCACATATGCATTACATCTTGAGCCAGCTTACAAAAATATTAAAAAGGTTGGAAATCTAGAAAACTCAAAAAAATTATTTAATAATGCTTTAACATTACCACTACACAAAAATTTAACCTTAGAAGATCAAGAAAAAATTTGTGCAATTATCAAAAAAACTCTTAACTAACAATATTTTTGTAAAGGAATCATATGAAAAAAGATATTCATGAAAAAATCATTAAACATTATAATGAATTATATGATAAATTTGGATACAGTCCATCATCCTTAGGATGGTTGAAAGGTAGACAAGATTTACGCTTTAAAATATTTTCAGAAATTGGCCAATTAGAAAATTCATCAATATTAGATGTAGGTTGTGGATTTGGTCACTTTGGTAAATATCTCAAATCTAAAAGAAAGAATGTAAAATACTATGGAATTGATATTAATCCAGATTTCATTAAAATTGCAAAAGAAAAAAACTCTAAATTACATTTTGAAGTAAGAGATATTGAGGAAGAGCAATTTAAACGGAAATTTAATTGGATCTTTGCAATAGGCACTACAAACAAAGCTGGTTCTTATGATTATATTGAAAAATTGTTAAATGAAATGTTTAAAATTTCTAATAAAGGAATTGCAATGGATTTTATGAGTACATATGTGGATTTTAAAAGAAAAGGAAGTTTTCATGCATCACCAGAAAAAATTTTCAAAATAGCAAAAACAATTTCTAAAAGGGTTGTGATAAGACATGATTATTTACCTTTTGAATTTTGCGTATATATTTATAAAAATAACAAACTAAATTCAAATCAAATTTTTTCAGATTATAAAAATTACTAGTTCTCCAATATTGCTAATCCAAAACCTGTTTTTCCAAAACCATTTCCACAATACAACATGTATCTATTATTTTTGTGATCAAATACAAAAGGATATTCAACAGATTCAGAATCCCATCCTTCATTTGATGGAGAAATTCCTACCTGTTCATCTTTTCTAATCCACTTAATTGAATCGTTTGATTCTGCATAACCAATTCTGTATGGTTTATCACTAGAATAGGAATACCACATTTTGTATCCATCAGAATCTTTTAAAACACAGGGTCTTGAAATTCCCCATTCTTGTTCATCTTTAAAATTAATTGCAACAATACCATTACGATTCCAATTAATTCCATCAGATGATTCAGCATATTTGATATGATAATATGGCTTAAGTTTATCTTCCTTTGTCCAACGAAGAAATGAAATGTACCACATTTTCCATAATCCTTTTTCAAAAATTACCCAAGGGTTTGAACAATTTAATGGATCAACCTCATTTCTATCCAGAATTGGAACATTAGAGTATTTTTCAAAAGTTTTTCCATTATCATTACTAATTGCAAGGCCAATGGATGTATGGTATAGTATATTTTTGCCTTGATTCCAACCAATGTAATAAAGAAATTTCTTATTTTCATGGGTAACAATACTTGAAACTGTTACTCCATTATCATCAAAATGTCCCAGTTCTCCAGGGAACAACACTGGTTCATTTGGGGTATAGAGAATTTGTTGAGGATTATTAATATCAATTTCCACAAATGTCATTGAACCTCTATTATTGGCATCTCTTGTTGTAAAATAAATTCTAAATAGATCATCTTTTATGTTTTCTGCAAAAGGAACTGCTGCATGCGATTTAGACCAACTCTGTAATCCATTAGTATTAAAAATTAAACCTAGTTTTTTCCACTTCATGTTATATTTCTCACGAACCACTAAATGTGTTTTATTGACTCACTATCAACTGAAAGTAATTTGGGTTTGTTAGCAGCAAATACCTGATTCTTTTTAGTATCTTCAAGCATTACTGCACCTGCACCAATCAAACATTTCTCAGCTATTGTAATGCCATCTCTAATGGTAGCATTTACACCAAGAAAACAATATGGATCAATTTTTACACTTCCTGAAATTACAACATGAGATGTAATCCAGCAATGATCTCCAATTATAGAATGGTGTCCTATATGATTTCCACTCCATAAAATCACGTCATTACCAATTTTTACAAAAGGCTGAATCACATTATTTTCAAAAATAAAACAATTTTCACCCATGTCAAGTTCTTCCCATTTTGTTACTTTTGAATTTATATAACTGATTAATTGGTAACCTTGTTTTTTTACTTCATCAAAAATTATTGCGCGAGTTGAATTCATATTTACATACCCTACTGCAATAAACATAACATACTCAGAAGGTGGATATTTTGTCTGAATGTCTTCAAATGGCAAAACAGGTAGATCAAATAATTTATTTTTTGTAATAGATGATTTATGAGCACAAAATGCAATGACCTCATAATCACTATCATGTGTAAAATAAAAATGAGCAACCTCTGCAAAGCTACCAGTACCAAAAATAATTAATTTTTTCATATTAAATCAGTTCATAACCTATCAAATGGGAAAACATAAAAATTTTCATATTCTGAAATCAATTCATTCCTATCAATATCTTTTATTTTTTCAATTTTTGCATTTATATAATAATGGTAGTTTAGATCAGTCGTATTCCATCCACGTTTAAATCGATATAACTCTGATTGATTCTTCCAAGTTCCTCCAAAATTATAATATTTCATATTTTTAGAAATACTATCTTTAATTGATTCCCAAATCAATAAACTGGGAGCTTGTAAATTTTTAAAATCTGAATTATAAGCAGGCATGTAATATTCAGTAAATGGGAAATATTGGAAAACTAAAAGATGGGCAATAATCTTATTGTTATGATTAGCTGTAAATACATCATAATCAATTCCTAATCTAAAATTCTTTGTTAATTTATCAAAAAAAGAGATTGGTTTTGAACGTCCATTTTTTGAATCCATTTCCGTCTTATGTTGTTTATAAAAATCTAAAAAACTATTCTCATCAATTTGATTTTTAAAAACTGTGACATTATTTTTTTGTGATTTACGAACTGCTCGTCTAACTCGTTGTTCAAACGAATTCCATATTTCATTTTCATTTCTATTCTCAAATGTTATACATTGAACCAGATGTTCATCTTTTAAATTAAAATTATAACAATCGTCATAAATTGAATTGTCAAAAAAAGGATTTGAAATTATTATACTAGATAAAATATCTTCATCGTCAACATATTCATTAAAATATTCTAAAATTTTTTTCCCATAATGTTGATTTTCACTAACTAGTCCGCCATAACTCCCAAAAAAAGGTAAAGAATTGATAACCTTACCATGACTTGAAGATTTTATAAAAAATGGCATTACAGCCTTTAATTGACCATTTTCTTTAATTGAAAAAAAATTTGATGTAGTATCTAACAAATCTTCTAAGAAATTGATATGACGTGCTGACTGATAGAAAATTGTCTGTAAATTATTATTTATGAAATTTTCATATTCCTCAAAATCTATTTTTTCTAATAATTCAACTTGCATTTTTATTGTTTCTAATTATAATCAAAAATGAGTATTATTTCAACTTAGATAATGGATCTAATTGTTTAGTTACAAATATTCTATACCAAACCTCTAAAGCAAGTATAGAAATTAATCTATTCAAATATCTAATATCTCCATCATCTGTTACAATATCTATTGCTTTTCTGATCCAACTAGGATTAATAATATTTTTTTTATAAATATATGATTCCCTATCTAGTAAAAATGACTCTGTAATTTTTTTACCTTTTTTTTGCCAATCAATTAGCAAATCAGGTGAAAAACCACGTTTTTCATCAATATGTTCAACACCCATACGTTTAGAAATCCGACGTAAAATTAATTTTCCTTTATTTGAATTTTCATCATATTTTTGAGAAATTGGAAGGCCTAATGCAAATTTTGTTAATCTAGGATTCAAAAAAATGGGAAACTTTTCCAATTTATAATGTTTTGAAATTGTTTGTCCTGCTGGAATAAAATCATATAATAATTTACCATTATAATCTGCCAACATTACTTGTTTTATCGGTTGTAAATTATTCGAAAAATATAATTTAAAATGTTGGTGGATTTTTTTCCAATCAAATTTGATTGATTTTCCAAAAATTTCTTTTTGATCAGGCACCCAATCTCGATTATGACATTCCAAATAGTTCTTTACTTTAGATTTCCAATCATATTTTTTCTGAGATAACATAAGAAATTTGTTATATCGAAATGTATATCCACCAAATAATTCATCAGCGCCATCTCCTGAAATAAATAAATCTCCATATTTTTTACCTTCTTTAGCAACGTAATGATGATATCTATTCCACATTGGTTTTTTTGAAATGTATACAATTTCAGGAAGATTTTCAAATATGGATTTTATTTTTACAATTTTAAAATCTGCATCAAATTTATCAGCAACTTTTTTTGCAGCTTTAGATTCATCAAATGCATTTTCAAAAATTGCACAAATACCTGTAATTTTTTTTTTAGGGAAAACATTTCTAACTAATCCTAAGCATAAAGTTGAATCAATGCCCCCACTTAATGAAATTACACATGATCCACTTTGATTCGTAAGTGTTTTTTTTATAATTTCTTTTAATATTTTTTCAGTTTTTATCCCATTAGGATCCGAATATTTATCTTGGAAATTTTTTGCCGTAATAGGAGTAATAATAGATTTTTCTTTAGGAAAGTATCTAATTGTAAGATAATATTGTAATGATGTTAAAGGTAAAATTGAATTATTTTTTTTCATTTAAAATCATTACGCCATTTTGTATTTACTTCCTCTAATGTTTTTACCTCAATATTATTAATCTTGATATAACTTAATAATTTCAAGAAAATATTCTCCACTCCATTTGTTTTAATTGATTTATGTGAATTGAGATCTTCTGAATTGTAATACGGCTTTAATGATTCATATTCTTTCATGCTAGATGTATTCATAAAAATGTGAAATGGATGAAAAAGGAAAACTTTAACTCCAGAATCATCTAGATTTACTGTATTAAAATCCATCATACATGTTTCAGTTAATAATGCATCATCACCAAAAAAAAATGGAATTTCCAGAATATTTGATTGGGGAAAGAAAAACGGTAATGGTGTTTTATAGTTTGAAAGAAAATAATTGGAATCATATTCTATACCAAATTTCTCATAAATTGGATTCAGCGTTGAAGATCTAAATAACTTATGTGAACGACATCCTTTAGATTGTTTTGATGGTAAAAAATTAATTGTAGTTTTTATTACTTGCTCCCAATCGATTTGATTTTCAAAATTAGGGTGAATTGCTATCTCATGATTTGATAATTTTGAACAATTTATCGGATTTGTGAGAAAAAATGTTGCAGTGATATTGTATTCATCTAATAACTCAGCAGTATAATCAATGGTTTCTTGTGTAGCCCAATCAGTGTCAATGGAAATTGAAAACATGGATTTGATTGTAAGAAATTATATTAATAGTTTTAAAGAATTCTTGCACAAGATTCACTAAATAAATTTTTAAACATATTTTAAGATATACCAATTACTAATTGTAGATTATGATGAAAATTCTTGCTATAGGAGATACTGCAGATAATATTTATGATTTAAAGACATTTGCACAAAGATCGCATATTCATCTGATAACTTTTCCTCCAAAAAAAGCTGAAAAAAAAACATTGTCAAAAAAGGGTGTTGAAGTTTTTGATTCTTTGTTAATCTCTAAACAAATAAAAAAAATTAATGAAATAAAAAATAATTTTGATCTATGCATAGTTGTATCATGGTCAGCAGCACGAATAGCATATTTAGCTGGTTTAAATTATATTATATTTTTTGCAGGAAATGATATTAGAACTCCCCCATTTGTAAAAAATCCTCGTGATCCATATCTAAATAATCCTGTTTCTTCTCATAATTTTTTGGAAAGACAATTCTATAAAGCTGTATTGGAAACTGCTGTTGCATGTGCAGTAGGAAACGCAGAGTTTGATCAACTATTAAAATATAGAAAAGATGGAATACGATTAGACAGAGTATTTGTTAATACTAAAAATTTTAATGAAAATATTTCTCCCATAAACCTAAAAAAAGAAAAATTTACTTTTTTGGCTGCACAGAAAATTGGTTTAGAAAAAGGTTATGAAATTATCTGGGAAGCATTAAAAATATGTAAAAGTGATTTTGAGATTCTTCAAGTAGAATGGTTTACAGAAAGAACAAGTGAAGAAGCAGAGATAAATAAAAAATTATTACAAGAAAAACCACACCAAGTAAAGCTTATCCCATTAATCAAGCGAGAAGAATTAGGAAAATATTATCAATTTGCAGATGCAATATTAGGTCAAATGCGTTCCGGCTTTCAATCAGGAATTGAACGTGATGCTGCTTACTGTAAACGTCCCATAATCTGTTATACTGATGAATCAAGACCTATGATAATAGATAACAAAAAAGTAATACCTCCATTTCTTCCAAAATCTAAAGATCCTAAAGAATTATCAGAATTAATTGATAGAATTGTAGAATCTAAGCCATTCAGAAATAAGTTGGCAGAAGATGAATTCCAATATATAAGAAATTTGTCAGATCCGGAAAAAGTTGCAAATGATTGGGAAAATATCTTTGAAAATTTAATTCAAAAACATAAAACAATTCATAACAAAAAATCAAAAATTATATTAAAAATTGAAAATTGGTTTGTAAATATTGTTGAAAAATATATTTATTCCAAAACTATGAAATCTAAGAATATTGAATCTTGGGGGGAAGATGAGTATACAAAATTAACCAGTTAGTTTCTACTAATCTCAGTAAAATTTTTAAGACATCTATTAAATATTTAATTTGTCAATGAAGAGAAAATTTATTTCCATTGCAAAAAAAATAATGCCAAAATCAAAGATAAGAGATTATTTTGCAGAAAAAATAGGAGGTGATACATTAAAAGAATATAGAGTAATGGAAAAATGGGGACGAAAAACAAACATCCCAATGCAATCAAAAGAGCATGTTGATTTTATGTTAACAAAAGTTGAAAAATGTATTAATGATAATTTAGAAGGGGATATGATTGAGTGTGGAGCATATGATGCAGGAACAAGTTTTGAAATCGCTAAAAAATTAATTGAGTTAAAATCTGATAAAACCCTTTATTCATTAGATACATTTGAAGGTCATCCTTATGATGATTTTAACAATATGCCAGAAGAATTACAAAAAGAAATTTATGGTGATAAAAAACCGATGCAGTATATTGGAGTTTTGAAAGTTGATTTTAAACAGATAAAAGATTTCTATACACAAAATAAAATTCAAAATACTCAATTAATGAAGGGATTGTTTGTAGATAGTTTTAAGAAAATTTTAGACAAAAAAATTTGTTTTGCTTACGTTGATGGAGCCAGTTATTTAAGTTCAAAACAAAGTTACGAATTCTTAAAACCAAGAATGGTCTCTAATGGAATAATCATTTTCGGGTATAACCATCCACTTTCTCCAGGTAGTGATAAAGCTGCCCGAGAAGTTTTTGGAGAAGATCAAATCAAATTATTATCACCTGAAGAAACTGGTCAAATTGGCGGAGCCTATTGGATCAAATCTTGATTAATTTTAAACTGAACCTTTAGGTGGATTTCCAACAAATCCTCCTTTAACTAATTTATTAATATTGGATTTTATATTTACAATAGTTTGTTTATCATCTTCAGTTAGTTTTTCTTCAGGTACCAATTTTTCCATTAATTCTAACATGGCTAAATATACAGGGAATTGAGCTTCATACTGTACTCCTGGTGTGAGTTTATAATAATACGGGTACGATTCAGCAATGATATCAGATTCGGAACCATAAACTGAAGTTTTTTTAAAATGAGCATGACCTACAAAAATGAGCATCGGAATTCCTATCGAACAAACCACAACGACATAAAGTATGAATGTTGGAAATACTTCTTTTAGAATAGGGATATTTTCTATGGCCAAATAATAAGTTACAGTAAGAGTATTTACAGCTGCCATTATAAATGCAAAGTATGTTGTCCATCCTTGCCTAAAATAAAACCACATTCGAGGAAAAAGTTTCTGTTTCATTGTTTCTACTATAAAATACCAATATATCAATTGAAACATAATCAAAAATAACCATTTACTGAAAGAAGTTTAGTAATTAGATGAACTTTATCAATAATAAAACAGGGTAAAGAATATTAGAATTCCAAAAATTCTTAAGTTCTGAAGAGTTCAAAAATGAAAGTTCATGTAGATCTTAATATTAGATAGTAATCTTTTAGATTCTATAGAAGTTGAAATTACTCATAGGTGGATCACCATCAAAAATTTTCCATTTGAATGACTTTGCAAAAGCTCTTTATGATTTGGACATAGAAGTCAAAGTAATAACAGATAATGAATTTCGTGATGGTTTTCCGAGTAGAAAAATTTCAAAATGGTTTCAATCAAAAAATCAATTTAATAAATTATTAATGGATTTTAAACCAGATCTGGTTTTAGTTGATCGGCCAAGACATTTTGCGTTAGAATCAGTAAAACAAGAAATTCCAACTTTGGTTCATGTAAGAGGAGATTTTTGGAGTGAAATTAAATGGGCAAAAGAAACCAGATATAAGAAATTTCCAAAAAATATCGCTATAAAAAAATGGGAAGCAATGGGAAAAGAAATTTTTGAAAATGCAGAATGTATTTTACCAATTTGTAAGTTTTTAGAAAAAAAAGTTAATCAACAACATCCTAAAAAAATGACACATGTTTTGTATCAAGGAATTGATTCACAAAATTGGTTTGTTGAAAAAGGAATAAGGTTAAAACATCCTTGTATCGGATTGGTACAAAGTGCAAACATTTGGGGTAAAGCACAAGAAATGCTTATTTTAAAAAATGTATTGAAGAAATTTCCAAAGATCATGTTTTATTGGGTAGGAGATGGTCCGTATGCAAGTATTATCAATTCAGAATTATCAAAATATGAAAATTTCAAATGGCTTGGAAATTTAGATTATCCAAAAGGAGTAAGACAATTTCTTTCAGAAATTGATATCTATGCCCTGATAAGCGGAATTGATATGGCACCTTTAACATTGTTAGAAGCACAATTAATGAAAAAACCAGTCATAGCAACATCAGTAGGTGGAATTCCAGAATTAATGAATGATAGAATAACTGGATTTCTGGTAAAAAAAAATGATGATGTAGATATTATTGAAAAAATCTCAATTTTAATGAATGGACAAACTATACAACTTGGAGAAATGGGAAGAAAATTTGTTTCTGAAAATTTTTCATGGGAAAAAATTTCAGAAGGTTTTTTAAAATTTGTGAAAAATAAATTTGACTTATCCTAAAACATTTAATTCTGTAATTCAATATTCCTATACCAAATTTCAAAAGATAGTAATCCAAGAAGCTTGTTGATATGTCGAATGTCAATATTCTTATTATTCAAATTTGATTGAATCCAATCTTTTTTTATCCAGCCATCTTGAATGATTTTTCCATCAACAAGATAGTCTTTTGCCATTTCAAGTCCATGTGTTTTCCAAAGATTTTCAGTGTTAACAGAAAAACCTAATTTTTGTTTTTCAATAAGATCTTCAATTCCAAAAAAATTTAAAATTTTTCTTAAATGTAATTTTCCAATATTGGAAGAAGAATCATATTTTTTGTTTGAAGGAAGCCTCATAGATTTTTGAATTATTTCTGAGGATAAAAGAGGTGTAATTGATCGAATGTTAAAATTTCTTGCAATTTTATTATTAATGATAGAAAAATTATACAGTAATTTTCCATTATAATCAGCCAAAAAAACTTGGTCTATCGGATCTAATGAATTATCAAAATAAGGAGTAAGTTGATCATAGATGTCTTGCCATTGAAATCCCATCTTTTGGTCAAAAATTTCATCTTGTTCTGGAACATGATCTCTTTCATGACAAGAAAGATAGGCACTGATTTTATCATTTACAGTAGAATTGGGATGAATTTTAGATAGAAATTTTGAGTAACGAAAAACATATCCACCAAGTAATTCATCTCCACCGTCACCAGAAACTAAATAATTTGAAAAGTTTTTTGCTTTTTCAACTACATATAACCAATGAATATCCCAAAAAGGGAGTTTTGTAATAGAAATAGCATCAGGTAATTTTTCAAGAAAATTATCTATTTCAACTATATGATGATCAACGCCAATTCTTTTTGCAATTTTTGATGCATTTTCTGTTTCATCTGAACTATCTCTAAATTTTATTGAAATAGCATCAATTTGATTATCAGGAAAAACTTGTTTTAAAAGACATAATGTAAGAGAGGAATCCACACCTCCACTTAAGGAAATAGATATGGGTTTTGAATAATCA
>Ga0233434_1000290_pt1 | contig 60456 bp, 58 predicted proteins | sample SI_122_August201_4_FD_182738 | JGI IMG/M metagenome (GOLD analysis project Ga0233434, IMG submission 182738) | Seawater microbial communities from Saanich Inlet, British Columbia, Canada - SI_122_August2016_120_MG | ecosystem: Environmental > Aquatic > Marine > Inlet | place: Canada: British...
TGGCACAATCAGTCGAACGAATATCATCAGGTATCCGAATCAATAGGGGTGCCGATGATGCCGCAGGCTTGGCTATTTCAGAAGCCCTGCGTTCAGACATTCGTACACTTCGTCAGGGCGTTCGAAACGCAAACGATGGAATTTCACTCATCAACGTTACAGAAGGTGCGCTCAACGAGCAATCCAGTATCCTTATTCGGTTAAGAGAGCTTTCTTCTCAAGCATCTACCGGAACAGTAGGATCGGTGGAACGACAAACTATTCAATTGGAATTTGACGCCCTGCGATTGGAAATCGATCGTATCGCCAGCACCACAGCGTTTAACGGGCAGAACCTTGTTGATGGTTCTTTATCTTCATCGGTAGCTTCTACAAATCAGATCCTCATTCAAGTTGGACTTGATAGCGGTGCAGATAGCCGAATCAACCTGAATGAACAAATCAACCTTACTGCAGTGACATCATCCTCTCTAGGTGTCGATGTTTTGTCAGTCACAAGTGCAGCTGGGGCATTGTCAGCATTAGATATTATTAATACCTCGATCTCTATTGTCACGCAGTCCCGAGGTAAAGTGGGTGCGGTGCAGAACCGACTGGTTCGTACTATTTCGAACCTTTCAATTTCAGTTGAAAACCTGCAAGCTGCAGAATCTTCCATTCGAGATGCGGACATCGCCGAAGAAGTGGCCTTGCTGACTCGAAACCAGATTTTGGTGCAGGCTTCAACCGCAATGGTAGGTCAGGCAAACTTGATCCCGCAATCGGTATTACAGCTCCTGGGATAAGTATTGAATTTTCTTTTTAGAAAATAATTGCTTCACTTTATTTTGCGAAAACGATTCATTAACAGGAGGTGATTCAAATGTCTCTGAATATATCCTCCTTTGCAGACAGGCTGGACAGCCCCGCTCATACCGGGGCCTCTTATAGGTCTGAGAAGGAGAACACTAGAAATGGGTTGAAAGTCAACCCTGTAAAGATTCTTGATGTGGATAAAAAGAAACCCGCTTCTGGGGAAACCGAGATACTGGATGAAATAAGTTTCTCAGCGAATCACAAAGTCGACTACCAGGTCAATCAGGAAACCCATGATGTAGTCATTCGCGTGGTTGACTCTGAATCAGGAGAAGTGGTCAAGCAGATACCTGGAGAGGATTTTTTAAAGCTGACCCAGCGTATCGCCGAGTTTAATCAGAAATTTTTGGATGAAACCACCTGACATCTGGTACCAATACCATTAACTGGCTCCTCCGAAAATGCATTAATATAGATAATGTGTCCTTTAGCTTGCTAAAGGGCACATTTTTTTTGCCCCATTCCAAAACACGGGCAAACTCCCATAAAATATACGGTTAAGACCCCCATAGGCTGGTAAAACCTATAAAAACCACCTCTTTTTCTCTCCTTATTTCACGCTCCTCGAAAAAAAACTATCAAGCTATTTTTTTCAAATCCCGATAGAAGACTTGAGTTTAGTAAAACTTGAGTTCGATTTTCCTGGAGGGGATAGGTCGAACTGGCATTGAAACTCTAAATTTAAACTATAACTGCTTTAAGAAAGGAATCATCCGCTTTTTATCAAGTTTCAGCAAGGATGCTGAAACCGGGAATCATCTTCATCCCTAATTATCAAGGAGGATAATAATCATGCCCGTAAGAATATTTAATAACATTCCGTCTTTGAATGCCCAAAGAATTTTGGGTATCAATAACGACCGCCTGGCAACATCGGTTGAAAGGATCTCCTCCGGGATCCGTATTAACCGGGGTGCAGACGATGCCGCAGGTCTAGCCATATCCGAGGCTTTAAGATCTGATATTCGTGCATTGCGTCAAGCGGTAAGAAACGCTAACGATGGTATTTCACTCATCAACGTTACTGAAGGTGCGCTCAACGAGCAATCCGGGATTCTAATTCGTCTCCGAGAACTGGCTTCTCAGGCCGCAACGGGTACCGTTGGGTCTACAGAACGCCAGACCATCCAGTTGGAATTTGATGCGCTTCGATTGGAAATCGATCGTATCGCCAATACCACCGAGTTCAACGGCCAACGGCTGGTGGACGGTTCATTGGCATCCAGCGTTACCAACGCCAACCACATTCTTATTCAGGTCGGAATTAACAGTAATTCCGATAGTAGAATTGACCTGAATGAACAGGTGAACCTGGACGCGGTAACTTCATCCAGTCTTGGAATCGCCTCTTTGAATGTCACTTCTGCCGGAGCGGCTTTGACCGCTTTGGACCAGATGAACGCTTCTATTTCAGTGGTAACCCAGGGGCGAGGCAAAGTAGGTGCCGTACAAAACCGGTTGGTCAGGACCATTTCGAATCTTTCTATTACTATTGAAAATCTGCAAGCCGCTGAATCAGCCATCCGTGATGCGGATATCGCTGAAGAGGTAGCCCTGTTGACAAGAAACCAGATTCTGGTTCAGGCATCAACAGCTATGGTGGGTCAGGCCAACCTGATTCCACAATCGGTATTGCAGCTTCTCCAGTAATAAAAGATTAATCTCGGAACGAATAATTTTCACCCGAGTTAATAAAGCAAGGAAGCTGAAACTTAAAAATTAACTACCAGAACTTTTCAGGGAGGAAAAGAATATGGGTGCATTAACCATCAACACAAATTTGGCTTCGCTGAACTCACAACGAGTTCTCGAATTAAGCCGTTCCCAACTTGGGAAATCCATCACCCGCCTGTCGTCAGGCGTCAAAATTAACGGTGCCTCGGACGGAGCCACAGAACTAGCTCTCAGCGAAGGTATTCGTTCAGATGTCCAGGCTCTGAGGCAAGGGTCAAGAAATCTAAGTGACGGCCAGTCTTTAATCCGTACTGCAGAAGGTGCCTTGAACGAAGTTTCCAGTATTCTTATAAGACTTCGATCCCTGGCATCTCAGGGAGCTAATGGAACCGTAGGCGATGATGAAAGACAAACCGTTAATCTCGAATATCAAAATCTATTGGCTGAGCTGGATAGAATCTCAAGCACAACAGAATTCCGGGGAACCAATCTTCTCGATGGATCGCTGGCAGACAGTGCCGCGGAACATCTCGTTCTCCAACTCGGTGTCGACTCTTCTTCAGACAATCAGATTGATCTGAATGCGGAAATTGACTTGACCGAAGTGAGTCGTGCGGCTCTTAACTTGAGTGATTCAAACCTAAATACTCAAGGCGGAGCATTTCTAGCACTCAATGATTTAACAGTTGCTATCGACGGTTTGATTAACAACCGCGCCAGGGTGGGTTCGGTAGAAGTTCGTCTGACTTCTGCTTTGAATAATCTCAATTCTCAAATCGAGAATTTAACGGCAGCGGTTTCAACCATTCGAGACGCAGATATAGCGTACGAGTTGACCAATCTGACTAAAAACCAGATTCTGGTTCAGGCTGGTGCCGCTATGCTAGGGCAGGCCAATCTAATTCCTCAGGCTGTTTTGACACTGTTTGAAGGAGTTCAATAATAAGATTGATGAGAAAAGGGGAGCCTTAGCTTCCCTGCATTTCATTCAACAATAATCAGGAGATTTAAAATGTCATTAACAATTTTTCCGCAAGCATTCTCTGTGGGTTTTTCACCTCAGTACCAAGCAGCAAAAGCACAATCGCTTGAAGCCAACGGTCCTCCTCAGGTAGAATCCAATGGGCAGGTTTCAGGCAACCAGACCGATTTGAACACGGTGAAAATAATTTCTGATGACAACGATGTTTCCTCTGAAAATACAGGGTTGGCGGGTTCTGAAAATAAAACCCGAGTCCGCATTGACCCCGAATCTCAAGAAATCATCGTTGAAGTCGTTGATGATAAAACAGGAAAAGAAGTTCGCCAGATACCCGGAGAGCAAAAATTGGCGCTCAGCAAAGGAATCAGCGAATATAATAACGTTGCTTTCAAGCACGAACAGACTGCTTAGTTCATCACATTCAAATCGCAAACCGGGGCCATAAACATAGGGCCCCGGATCCGGTTAACAAAATCATTCTTGTCAATGCAGGAATGATTTTGCCGTGAAATCCCTCATCTTCTATCAACACCTATTTTCTGTTGATCCAGTGTTATAATGACCGCGATATCTAAGTTGTAAAAACCCATCTTCTCTTCATAATTTTCCGTGAAAATCTTTAAGACAGGACTTGTTGGTTGTGGACGGATAGGAAGTCTTCTGGAAGAAGACCCCTTGCGCGGTAAGCCTTGCACTCACGCTGGAGGATTTTCAGCCTTGCCAGCAATCCGTTTATCCGCAGGCTGTGACATAAATTCCGAGCGGCTTCAGAAATTTGGAAAGCGTTGGAATGTATCTGGATTATATTCTGATTACAGGAAAATGTTGGACAAGGAGGCGCTGGATATCCTCTGCATCGCCACCTGGACCTCACTCCACGCAACCATGACACTCGATGCTGTAAAAGCGGGTGTTAAAGGAATTTTTTGTGAAAAACCCATCGCCATCAATCTTCTTCAGGCGCAAAAAATGGTTCGTGCCTGCAAAAAAAATAATATTCCTTTAATCATCAACCACGAAAGAAGATGGGACGCGAACTACCAACAGGCCCGCAAACTGATTCTTTCCGGGAAAATTGGAGAAATAAAAACCATCATTGGAAATGCCTTGAGTTGGAAACCCGGCAAGTTACCGGTAAGCGAACATGGTGGCGGACCTCTTTTTCATGATGGAACACACCTCACAGATCTCCTGCTCTTTTTTGGCGGCCCTGTTAGTTGGGTTTCAGGACATGAAAACAGGCCCGGCGGAAAAAAGTTTATCGAAGAAACCGCAAGTGCAATGCTGGCTTTTAAAAATGGTGCCATTGGTTTTATTGAAGGAGGTGGAGCAAGAAAATATTTTAATTTTGAGCTCGACATTCAAGGTTCAGAAGGCCGATTACTCATTGGCAATTCTGGACAGGAACTTTATGTCACAAAAAAAAGCTCCCGTTTCACCGACTTTCATGAACTGGAGAAAATACCTTTTCCCGAACCGAAAAAATTTGAATCTCCATTTATAGGAGGAGCACGCGAGATACTCAAAGCTATTCGAACAGGAAAACCCGGAACCTCAACAGGAGCAGATGGGTTAAGTGCTCTTGAAATCATTACCGCGGTTTACCAGTCAGCACAACAGAAGGGAAAACGCGTGGATGTCAGATGAATTCCAAAACCATAGCAACCTATTTACTAGTTGCCCTCACATTATTACTTGTATTTACTTGTGTAAAAATAGCAACGACTAGCAAAAAAGAGTTTGTATTGGCCCAAGAGCACCTCGCCAAAAATGAACTTTCAAAATCTATTACTCATTATGAGAGAGCCCTGCACTGGTTTTTACCCTTTTCCAAAACTCCTTATCTTGCGGCAGAAAAACTTTGGTCGATTGCTCAAAAGCTTCAAACTCAAAATAAAAATGCAGAAGCTTTGAAAACTTACAGAATTCTTCGCAGCTCATTTTATTCTGTTCGCAGCACATACACCCCTGGGAAAAAATGGATTGACCTTTGTAATGAAAAAATAGCCCACCTGATGGCAGTAAACTTTACTGATTCAAAAGAAAATCAGAAAGCAACTTTTGCTGAGAAAAAATCCCAGTACCTGATTTTACTAGAGGAAGACCGAACCCCCTTTACATTCCCATCAATAATGAGTGAAATCGGGTTTTTCGGATGGGTTTCAAGCATTCTATTATTCATCTTTAAGGCTCTTTCACCACAAGGCCATGTTAAAAAACGCCCTGCCATGTTTTTTGTTTCCAGCTTTATAGTTTTTTACTGCATATGGATTTGGGGCCTTCTCAATGCGTAAGTTTAGCCTGCCCATCTTCTCAAAATTAAAAATTTTTAATTGTAAAACACATATGCCCTGTGATAGTTTTTGATACATAAATTTTCTGCATCATGATCCACTTCAAGTCTTTCTTCAGCACCACAGAGTTAAGAATCCCTTGGAAGATTAAAGTTTAATGGAGAGCCCCGATGATCGAGGTTGAAAATCTTACCAAGCACTATGGTCCAAGAAGGGCTATAAACAATCTAACTTTTCAGATAGCGCAAGGGGAAGTCGTGGGTTTTCTCGGCCCTAACGGGGCAGGCAAAAGCACAACCATGAACATCCTTTCATGCATTCTTCCAGCATCTAGTGGAACCGCCCGAATCCAAGGACACGATACCTTTGAACATTCGTTGGAAATCAGGAAAATAATCGGTTACCTGCCAGAAACACCACCGCTTTACCAGGACATGAGTGTTCTCGATTACCTCATGTTTGCGGCCCATGTCCGCGGAGTAACAGCCAAGGGAAGCAAAAGTGCCGTAGAGAGGGTAATCGAAAAATGTTCATTAAAAGATGTCGACCATCGTATCATTGGGCGACTCTCTAAAGGATATCAGCAACGAGTTGGATTAGCACAAGCGATGGTGCATGATCCCGACATTTTAATTCTTGATGAGCCTACCATTGGCTTGGATCCTATTCAAATTATAGAAATCCGCAAATTGATTCAGGAATTGGCCGCTTCGCACACCATCATCCTCAGCTCCCATATTCTTCCGGAAATCACACAATTATGCCAGAGAGTCATTATCATCAATGAAGGTGAAATTGCCGCTGTGGATTCTTTACATGGTTTAACCGCCTCTCTTAGAAAAAGCGAACGCCTCTCACTAACAGTCAGAAAAGGCGGCGAGGAGGTTGGAGAAAAATTAAAATCCTTAAAACAGGTGCTTGCAGTTTTACCCGGCGAAGAAAATCAGTTCATGGTCGAGTGCGAATTGAATACCAACCTTCAGGATGAATTAGCTCGCCTGGCTTTGGAAAACCAATGGGGCCTTGTTGAGATCAAACCCATCTCCATGACACTGGAAGATGTATTTCTCAAACTAACCATCGAAGAAAAGGATGTAAAGGTATGAGAATGGCCTGGACAATAGCAAAGAGAGACTTGGGATCTTTTTTCAACTCACCCATTTTTTATGTGGTTACCACCGTCTTCTTACTCCTATATAGTTTTATCTTTTTTAACATCCTTAATTTTTTCAGCTTCCAGAGTTTTCAGGCAGGGCAAATGCAATCTATGGGAATGAGCCTAAACCTGAACGAGATGGTGATTGAACCCAGCTTTCAGAACATGTCAGTTGTTCTAATGATGATCATCCCCATTATCACCATGCGTAGCTTTGCTGATGAGAAAAAAATGAAAACTTTCCGCCTCCTGCTTTCTTCCCCGGTGCATCTCCGGGAAATCATTTTGGGCAAGTTCCTCGCCTGCATGATTGTAGTAGCGGTTATGGTTTTGATCTCTTCCTATTCTGTCGGGTTTCTTTTTTTACTGGGGGAACCCGAGCTGGGCCCCGTTATCACAGGCTATCTTGGGATTTTATTGATGGCGGGTTGCTATGTGTCGGCGGGAATTTTTGCTTCATCCTTAACAGACAATCAAATTGTCGCTGCAGTTTTGACTTTCGGATTCTCCTTATTCATGTGGGTCATTGGCTGGGGAGCTCAGGCCGCAGGTTCCACCACCGGGCAGGTTCTTCAATACCTTTCCATTGTTGAACATTTGGAGCGTTTATTAAAAGGAATTGTCGATACTAGCGACCTGGTTTACTACCTAAGCTTTATTTTATTCAGCCTTTTCCTTTGCCACCGCGTATTGGATTCCAATCGATGGAGGTAAAGCAATGAAAAAACTCGGCCCTATGGCAGGATGGCTAGCTCTGACAACAGGTTTTATCGCCCTGTTTTTTTATATAGTCCTTCCTGATCTCAAAAACTTATCTGCTTCCCTGGCTATCGTCTGCCTGGTTAATGGACTTTTTTTCATTATTGTCAAAGGTCCTCAGTTAAAGCAGAGTCTCTCTTCGCGCTCTGCTTTATACGGTGCAAACACCCTGTTCCTGACCTGCATTTTTCTAGGCATTTTAATATTTGTAAACCTGCTTGCCTTCCGCCATAAACATCGTTTTGATTTTACCGAGGGGGGTTACTTTACCCTGGCACCCCAAACCAAAAAATTTATATCCAATATCCCTCGCGAAGTAAAGCTGACTGCTTTTTTTCAGTCAGAGTCCCCTGAAAAAATCGCTTTTGCTAATCTAATTGCGGGTTATCTTGAAGAGACCGACAAAATCAAACTACAATATGTGGATCCGGACAAAAGCCCTTCAGTCACCAAGCAATATGGTGTCACCACATATGGAACTGTGGCCTTGGAAAGCGGTCCTAAGGAAACCAAGATTCAAAATCCTACCGAAGAAAATATCACCAACGCGCTTTTAAAAGTGACTCGCGACGAGCAAAAGATTATCTATTTTCTTGAAGGGCATGGCGAAAGCAAAATAAGTAGCTCTGAAAATGAGGGCTACTCTTCGGCCAAAAAAAATCTTGAGCAAGACGGGTTTATTGTTAAGCCTTTGTTGCTACTCCAATCTGGAGTAGTCCCCAAAGACGCTTCAGTCCTGGTTATTCCCGGACCCAAAAAACCTGTGCAGGATGAAGAAAAAAATGCTATTGAGAGCTATTTAAATTCCGGCGGTTCCGCATTCATGCTAATAGACCCAAAATCCTCATCTGGCATGGAAACTTTTCTTAAAAACTGGGGCATTGAACTTGGGGAAAACATAGTCATCGACCCCATGTCCAAACTTTTTGGAGGAGATTTTGCGGCACCGGTTGTCAATCAATACACAGCCCATGAAATTACCAGCGACTTTGTCCTCGCAACTATTTTTCCAATTATACGATCTGTTCAGGGAGTCCCCATCGAGGGAATCATTACCACTGAACTGTTAAAAACCAGTGCAAACAGCTGGGCAGAATCTAATTTTGATTCAGGAACGGTACGCTTTGACGAGGGGAAGGATTCCAAAGGACCGGTTTCCGTTTCTGTCATTGCCACAAAGAATTTAGAAAGTGTGAGTCGCGAAAACCCGGAAAACGTTGAAACCTTAGAGAAACAAAATAATATTAAATCTCTATTAAAAGCTACCTTGTTGGTCGTCGGCGATTCTGATTTTGCCAATAATCGCTACACCAATTTTTCGGGAAATGGCGATTTCTTCCTCAACAGCATTTCATGGCTTGCCGAAGAGGAAAACCTGATTTCCATCCGCCCTAAAGAAAGAAAAAGCACTCCCATTCAAATGACCCAATCCTGGGGAAGTGCAATATTCATTATGGGAGTCATTGTATTTCCTGGCCTGATCGCCGCAATTGGAATTCGCTCTTGGTGGAGGCGGCGACGACTATGAAATTTAAAGGAACGGTCCTGATGGCGGCTGTCTTCCTGAGTCTGGTTCTTTATTATTTTTTCATTGATATTCCCGCCCAGCAAAAAGAAAATTCCGAAAAAGAGCAGGCTGAAAAAATTCTTCCCCTCGAAACAGAAAAAGTGGTTGAGTTTTCTATTATCCGCAATGGCAATCCCATAACCTTAAAACGTAAAGACCCTAATAACTGGGGTCTTACCCAACCACTTTCAGCACCCGGCGACCCAACCGAAGCAGAAGCCTTTATATCAGAAATCGCAAACCTTAAAAAAACCCGAGTGGTTGAAGAAAATCCTAATGACTATTCCATATATGGCCTAGATTCGCCAGTTATTAAAATTCATTTCACTTTTGACAATAAAATCAAGGAAACCTTGCTGATAGGAGACGAAAGTCCAATGGGGGGAGGTCTCTATTTTAAAAGGGGAAGCCAGCCCTCAGTGATGATGGCCCTGGCTTCCAAAACCCATTTTGAAAAATCCGTTTATAATTTTCGCGATAAAACCCTGCTTAGTTTCAGCACGGGTACTATCAAACGAATCAAAATCATTAGGGAGACAAACCCTCTCGAGTTTGAAAAAGTGGATGAAGTCTGGAAAATTTCAGGAACTATGGGTGCTAAAGGAGATAAAGACACCATCATGAAGTTTCTCCAATCCATTCAGTTTTCCAAAATCCAGGAATTTGTTGATGAAAAACCTGACTCGCTGGAGGACTATGGGCTTAACCCGCCTAAGCTAAAACTGGTTTTGGAAAATGAAAAAGGTGCAACCCAAACACTTGCTTTAGGGAATCCAAAGGAAGACAAAGGCTATTTTGGGAAAATTAATGATTCCTCAACTATCCTTTTGCTAGGCAGTAGGCTTTTTGAAACACTTTCCCAAAAAGCTGTGGCCTTTTTTGATAAAAAATTACTCGAGTTTGATGAAAGTGAAATTCTTGAGTTATCCTTACGATCCGAAAATGAAACCATTCGAATAGTCCGTGGGGAAAACGGGAGCTGGGCCATTCTAAGCCCGATAAAAGCAGCTGCAGATCTATCTACCATGAACAGCCTGCTCTTTGATCTCAAAGAAGCTCAAATTACAGAGTTTATAAAAATCTCCTTGGACATCCCCGAAGTATTTGGTCTGGATACTCCCAATAAATCTTTTACCTTGAAAATGAAAGATGGAAAAACCTGGACTCTCCAATTCGGCAATCATACCAGCGATGGTCGTCAGGTATTCGCCAACCGAACCGGTGAAACAACGGCATTTTCAATTTCTAAAGAAATAGTCGAAAAACTCTTTCGCAGCCTTTACGATTTAAGAAATAAAAAGATTTTAGAATTTGAAAGCAGCGAAGTGAATAAGATTTTACTCACAACTCCTGACAATCTTTTTGAGTTGGAGAAAAATGATTCTGAATGGCATCTTGAAAAACCTGAAAAATTAGAGACTCAACACATCGGGCATGATTTGCTTTGGTCCCTGAAAGGGTTGGAATTTAAATCTATCGTCTCCCCGCCCCTATCCGAGAAACTAGCAGGACTGGACACCCCCACATTTACTATCAGCCTTTGGAAAAATGATCAGGTAAATATCTCCACCCTAAAGGTAGGAAAACTTTTTGAAAAAGAGCAAGAATACATCGTTCAAGCCGGAAACCAGCAATATCGGATCAAGAATAAATCCCTCGATTCCATCCCCCGCACCCTGGGAAAATTCAGGCCATAACAGGCGCTATCAAAGCATAAGAAATTCAATAAAGCCTAATTCTTTAATCCACCTTATATTGTAATATAATTATCCAAACCACACTTTATGTAGTGGGGATAGAACAAAACCTCCAAAGGAATTGTTTTTTTTCACTATTTAAGCACATATAAATAAAGGCTTTACGCGTTTTTTTGCAATTTCTTTCAAATTTATCCTTGACAGGTACTATATGTGGTGGTACTTTCTTCAAAGCATACAATATAAAGGAACTGTATTTAAAGATCAGGACCCGTAAAAAAGGCATGATCCGGTTCCAAATTCAGTCTTCTTGGGAGAGAAAAAATAAATTGAGAGCAGTTACAGATCTTCCAGCGGCGGGTTACTAGAAAACGGGTTCCATAGAATGAATGAGATGCATCCCAAATTCGAATTATTAGAAACAACCAGTGGGATGTATTCCAGTCTCAAACCCCTTCCCAAACCCCCAAATGTTTTGAGCGCCAGCCGAATCCTCCGTTCAATATCGGCAGATGATTTCCATCCAATTGGCGTAGCATGGAACCTATTTTTAACGTTGGGTTTAGCCCGACAAAATAGTAACCCGCCTCCTTTCTTCAAAAGGACGCGCCCCGCTTTTTCTGGAGTTTGCAGGTTTTGTTAGGTTTTGCCTCCATGTCAAGGACGGTTTTTTGAAAATTTTGTTTTAAGAGTTTATTCGGGAGAGGCGGGGCGTTTACCCCCTTTCCCGTTTTTTTTTGGCCTCGAATTATTTTTAATCGCTTTCCCTCTCCTCCTTGTTTATAATCCCTTCCAAATAACCATTTACAGGTAATATTGTGAACAAAACCAAACCTGTTCCCTGCAAGGGGGATTATCTTCCTCAATATGCGCACAAGGGTGATGCCGGAGCCGATTTAAAAGCTGTGGAAGCCCGGATAATTCCTCCCAGAGGAAGAGAACTTATTGCTACCGGAATTCGCCTGGAACTCCCTGAAGGCTACGTGGGTTTGATTTGGCCTCGTAGTGGATTGGCAGTTAAGCTGGGGCTCGATTGTGGTGCTGGAGTGATTGACTCGCATTATCGGGGTGAGATAAAAGTGCTTCTCTTCAATCATTCCGATGATGAAATCCAAATCCAGTCCGGAGATCGTATCGCCCAGTTGATCATCCAAAAAGTTGAGACGGTCGAGTTTATATCTAGCGACCATTTGAGTGAAACCACCCGCAACACATCGGGTTTTGGATCAACGGGAGACCTTCCTGTTGCAAATTCGGGTCAATAATACCTACCTCAAGTTGGAACAGGGTGATATCACCAATTAGCGCTGCTGTCTGGCAATATTTTTCCCGTGATACCAGAATTAAAAACGTTACATTTATTCTTTTCGACGAAGGAAGCTTCAATACTTTCAAAGGCCAATTGATTTTTCTTGAAAAAGGGGAAATCTGATTCCCCGATGACCAGGAAATCAGATATAATACTAGAAATACTCCAAAAATTTAAATTAACGAGCTTCGTATGGGACTTTTAGCCTGGGTACAAAAACAATTTGGAATTTCGATGGCTGCAGAAAATGAAAGCAGTCAAGATTCCGCATCCTCTAAAGAGGGGCAGTTCAAAGTACTGCGCATACAACCTACTCCAAACCCAGATGCCTTCCAGTTTATCTTAAATGGAAAAGTCATTGAGACGGGTACAAAAACTTTCGACTCTCCGGATGATGCGACAGGAGACACTATGGCCAAGGCCATATTCGAAATATTTGGGATACAAAGTATTTTTATTAAAGAAAACTTTGTCACCATTACCAAGTCGAATGTGGTGGGCTGGCATACCATCATGGAAAAAATTGGTTCCACCCTGGAAGCACTTCTGGATCATTATGAAAAAGGGGATGAAGCGGAAGAACCCAAAGCAGAGGGAGATCAAGACGTTCATCCGGTATTGGAAGATTTCAATAAGGAAGATTTTTTCAATTACAATGACCAGAAAAAAAACGAAGTGGTCAATGCCCTGCTGGATATTGCCATTCGACCCGCACTAGCAAATGATGGTGGAGGCATCAATCTTCTTGCCGTAGAAGATAAGACTATCAAAGTTCACTATCAAGGAGCCTGCGGCAGTTGCCCCAGCTCAACCACCGGAACCCTGCAATACATAGAACAATTCCTGAAAGAAGCCATACACCCTGATGTCGAGGTTCAGGCAAACTAACCCCACTAGGCGTGAGACCGACTAGCTATAGCGTTTTCTGGCTAGCCCATGACATTCTTCCGTAGCAGTGATGTCCTCTTCCTTAACATTCATGCCCGGAACGGGTATTTCCTGCCCCGCAGGGATATGTTATATCACCAACATTAATTTCCTGTCCCGCAGGGGTGTAATATTTCGTGTTGATTTCCTTACGGGAAGTTGGCGGCAAACCCACCAAGAATTATATTAGCCTTACTTTCTCACTAACGACCAATAACGCACATTCACTTGAAAAGTAGGACACATGTTTCTTAGCTTTTTCCAAGTACGGATTTTTCTTCTGAGATATACTTCATTTTACGGAGACTAAAAGGTTAAATTTTATGTGGAAATGGTTTCGTGGTAATCGGCGAAAAAAAATACTGGCCACTCCTTTCCCAAGCGAGTGGGAGAGGAACATTCAAAATAATATTCAATATTATCATCACCTCAACCATGAAGAAAAAAAGCGTTTACAGGATCTCATCCAATTCTTTATTGCCGAAAAGCATTGGTTGGGGTGCAACAATCTCGAATTGACGGATGAAATTCGCGTCATGATCGCCGCCCATGCCTGCCTGATGATACTCGCGTTGCCAAACGACTATTACCGCAATGTGAATTCCATTTATGTTTATCCTACAACAATCATTTCCCCTGAGGATTCAATAGGGGTTTTTGAAGTTCCCACGTCCCCCGTGGAAGGTCCGATGCCAATTCTAGGCGAAGCCCATCATAGCGGCCCGGTGATACTCGTCTGGGATGCGGTGAAAAGAGAAACCCGGCATCCCGAACATGGTCATAATGTGGTCTATCATGAATTCGCCCACAAATTGGACATGCTCGATGACAGTGCGGATGGCACTCCACCACTAACAACTCCTGAGGAATATCAGCGGTGGATTGAAGTATGTTCCAAAGAGTATCTGGAGCTATGTGACAAGGTGGAACATGGCAAGCCTACTTTTTTCGACAGTTATGCGGCAACGAATGAATCTGAATTTTTCGCGGTGGTGACGGAACATTTTTTTTGTAAACCCGAAAACATGAAACGCCATCATCCAAAACTTTATCGGGTTTTACAGGATTTTTACCGGCAAGATCCGGCAAAGAAGGTAATTGCCAATCCGCTTCCTTAGCCCTATGTCTGGAGCCGGCCAATAGCGGACATTTCCACAAATACAGATCAAAGAGAGTGGCACCAAGGATTCGCTCCTTAGCTTCCGGCGTGAGAGGCCGGCAACGCTATAACATTAACCCGCCTGGTCAACACTGACTCTCTTGTAACCTATTGAAATATTTAAACCGTTGTTGATACTTCACATCAAAAAATTAATTTAATTTCGCACATGCTTATATAAGCAACCGAATAGCTATACTTAGCGGTTGAGGCAATTGACATAGAATTCTTGTGTCGCCTCAACCGCTTTTTTTATTCTTCAACATTCAAATTTTAAGGATATTTATGGGACCGTAATAGTGGATGAACCTAGCTCAAAACCTTAACATCTATTTAAGCACCCTTTTAAGCGGAGCAATTACAAACATTAGCAACTAAATTAAACAGAATTTTTAAATACTCAAAGGTACAGAAATGAATAACAATAAGATGAATATGTCTCATGAATTACTAATTAGTAACAACAGCTCTAATAATAAAAAAGGCTCTATCCCTTCTGACAAACAAGTAGCCGCTAATAGGAAAAATGCGAAATTGTCCACGGGACCTCGGAGTAAGAAAGGAAAGGAAATATCTTCGGGGAATTCATGGAAGCATGGGGTTTCCCAACAAGTCTTTTCCATGGGCACAACAAATCCAGAAGAGTTAAGCTCATATAATTTGATTTATGAAGGTTTGGTCAGGGCATGGGACCCTCAAGAGATGGACGAAGTGCTTTGCATTAAAAATATTGCCCAAGGCCACATCAAGTTACAACGCCTGCATCGCTATGAGTCAGAGATGATTCAGAGAGAGCTTGAGCAATATCTGCCTTCTACAGGTGACGAGTTGGTTGATTCTGTGAAGCAGGCAGAAAGAGTGATTTTCACATTAAAAAACTTTGACCATGACCCCACAGCTTCGGTTGATTGTGCTATCGGCTTAGCGGATACCAGTAGCAGAGAAATGAGCATAGTGGCACAAAAAGTGGCTGAAAAGTTTGGAGACTTGAGTTCTGTTACTGATCAGGAGCTAGGTGCTCTCCGAGCAGGTATTTTCAAACTTGCTGACCATATTTCTGAGATCGTTGAGAAAAAACGCAAATCTAAAGAAAAATTAAACCACCTAATCTTTATAAACTCGATTCCTAATGAAAAGGAGATTGCCAAAATCACTAAATATGGGGGATCTATTGAGCGCTCTATCTTTCAAAACTATAAACTATTGATAGCCTTGCAAAAGATCAGGAAAGGAGGGTCGGGTGAGATGCTAAAAGCTTAGTAAGTGATTTCCTCTTAATATCTAAGAAAATCCGGTGAAATGTTTGTTTTATCTTCTTTCGTATTAAGGGGAAGCTTGAAAAACCTTGAGGGTGGGCTCAGATTAAATCCTCAACCATAAAATGGGTTCGTTTTGGAAATTAGCTAAAAGGACAACCTAGCTCACCTAGAAGGTTTATACGCTAGAACACTTGATCGAAAAAATGGGTTTGTTTTGATAATTCATATATTGGGCGGACTTTTACGCTTACTGAAGGTACTATCACATTTATTTGGAAAAATGTCGGATATAGGCAACCAACTGCCAAATCTGATCGTCATTTAACTTGTTATAAGGAAGCATTCCGGTGCCGGCGGAACCATTACGAATGATCCAAAATAATTGACCATCGGGAATATCTTTCATCATAACTTTACAAGAAAAGTTTCTTGGTTTTGGAGTCATGCTTCTCGCCATCATTCCTTTGGCGTTGCCGCTGATACCATGACAATTGGCACAGGGTAATGGTTTTGCCGTCCAATGATATAGTTTCTCGCCCTTTGCCTGTACATCGGGTGTATTTCCTAGCGGATTAATTTGGTTATAAATATTGTCAGGTGCTTGGGAAACATACCTTCCCTGCGGGCAAACTTCAGCTAAAGTGATATCCGTGCCCCATAATACAAATAAGCATGTAACCAATAATAAATAACAAAATCTTCTAATCAGACTCATTTATACTGCCCCTAAAAAATGATTAGGAAAAATATCATTGCCAACTTTTAATTATAGATGCGGTAAAAGTGATTTTTATTCGTAATGTTATGTTTTAAATTAATAATCTTTTTAGAACACATTCCCCTGACCCAACCCCCAAAACAAATTGTTTGCTGATTTACTGGCGAACCTCTTGCCGAGGGATTACATTATTCTTGGTAAGGGATTGAGACCCAACTTAGCAAGGAGGTTTGTATGGAGGCTGAGAACCCGCCTTATAAGTTTAGTAGGACAAAATTAGAAGTTCACATATAAATGTGAACGGCTCCGTGAGGTAAAGAAAAGGGGCCACCAAAAGAGGAAAAAACACGTTGGAAGGTTCAGCGCATTTTTCATTTTAAAAATCCAAAAAAAAGCGGCTGATGCATTTGACGACAAGAATTTCATTCTTTAACTGAATGTCCGATATGGTCGTAAGCAGACCTCAACATTGATCAAGGTAGCCGTGTATCCAGCGGCTCTGTTGAATTGCTATCTGCTACTGGCGTTTACACTGGTGTCTAATGGCTGAACAAATAAGCCAGGGCACTTTGCGGATCGGGGACCATTGCATACATATCCAGAATACCGGGCTTGGCAAATTTCAATTTCACCATTTGTGCAAAGTTTGCATGCAGTCCCTCATAAAACCCCTGAGTATTGATAAAAACCAGAGGCTTTTCGGTTTGACGCAATTGGCGCATGGAAAGGATTTCTATCGCTTCTTCGTAGGTTCCAATACCACCGGGTAAGACGATGAAGGCGTCTGACCGTTGGTCCATTATCGCTTTCCGCTCACGCATATCTCGTGTAACGATCAACTCGTCGGCTTCGGAATATTCAATATCCTTGGTCTTAAAAAATTCTGGCAGGACACCAATCACCTTCCCCTTTTCTTCATGAACTCCACGGGCTACGCAACCCATCAACCCTACCGAAGCCCCGCCATAAACCAGATCAATACCCTTCTTCCCCAGTTCTCGACCCAGTTCCAATGCTGTGTTTTTGAACAAATCATCCACAGAGTCACTCGATGAGCAAAAAACACAGATAGCTTGTATCTTATCCATTTTTATTTATTGAATTCGGCAGGATAACAACTCTTAAATTCCTTCATCCACTGAATAAAGGTTTTTATATTCGTTGATCGCATAGCGATCTGTCATTCCGGATACATAATCGCAGGTTCGGCGTTCAAGCGAGCCTCCCCATTCGGAATTTTTCTGAACCGATTCAGGAAGGAGCTCGGGCATTTTGATAAATGCCTTAAAGATTCCTTCCAGCGTTCGCTCAGCTTTAAATTCCATACGTAAAACTTTGCGGTGGGAATACATATTTTTATGCAGAAATTGTTTTAACTCCTTATTTTTTGCAGCAACATCTTTTCCAAATCCCGCAATTCGAAGGGGAGCACAACGTATATCATTAACTGTTCCCACTTTATACCGTTTGAGGTTCTTTAATGTAGTCAGACAAAAATCACTGATGACTTCATTGATAATGCTTCGAACCACCTGGTATTTTTTCAGCTTAAAATCCAACCCCGTATATTTCTCATCAAATTTTTTCTCATTTTCTTTCCATAGCGCTACTTTTCTTAACTGACTCAGATCAAGCAGGTTGGAGGTGATTCCATCGTCCAGATCATGGGCATTGTAGGCAATGCCATCTGCAAAATCTGCAACCTGGGCTTCCAGGGAAGGAAAACGAACCTTTTTATCAGAAGTAACAGGGTTGTCTTCATCCTGCGTGTGTTTACTTATCCCTTCCATCACTTCCCAAGTCAGGTTAAGCCCATCAAACTCCGGATAACGTTTTTCGAGCAGTTTTACAATTCTTAAGCTCTGTCTATTATGTTCAAAACCTCCATAACCTTTCATCAATCGATTCAAAACACTTTGCCCTGTGTGTCCAAAAGGAGGATGTCCCAAATCGTGAGAGAGAGCTACAGCTTCCGCAAGGTCTTCATTAAGCTGAAGGGATTTACAAATAGAACGAGCAATTTGGGCAACTTCAAGGGAGTGGGTAAGGCGAGTTCGGTAATAATCGCCTTCGTGGTAGACGAATACCTGGGTTTTATATTCCAGTCTTCTGAATGCCGATGTGTGGATGATTCGATCGCGGTCTCTTTGAAACCGGGTTCGGTACTTATGTTCCTTTTCCTTATGCTGGCGTCCTTTACTCTCTCCGCTTTTCATTGCGTAGGGAGCAAGGGAGTTGGCTTCAAGCTTTTCGAGATCTTGCCGCTTGATCAAAATGCGACCTAATATTTAATAAGGTGAGGCGGAGAATCTCCGCTGATAAGTAGCACGTAATTTTCTTCCTAAGCTTTCGTGCCCCGGAGGGGTAATATCTTTATTCTGTGAACAAACATTCTCTCGGCTCACCAAGCTATTGCTCAGCGGCCTCCCTCGCCAGAGGGTCAGGAAGTCAAATCATCCAATAGTTGATCCCAATCCGTTTCTTCAATTTCATCTTGGGTAATAGGGCCAAGAACCTGAAACCTTTCCTTTTCGTCAGGACTCAGGGCAAGCTCCTCGAAAGTGATTTCATCTCCCTCCTTCAAACCCGCTTCTAAGATGGAAAGGTTATCCTGCAATTCTTTACCCATATCGGTTTGCCCATCTCTGCAACTACTATCCCGCTGAAGTTGCAATGTCTCAAATACCTGGTCAAAACTTTTGAGAATGGGTCCTCCCTCACTCCCAAATTCACTATTGACCGATCTAAAATATTCCCGATAGAGGTCGTAGTGAATAAACCGGTACTGACTGATCTTGTTCGCTTCCAAATAGTCCTCAGATGCCAGACGATACTGGCCTTCCTTTATATATATCCGCCCCCTGAAAACCCGGGCAAGAAAATGTTTAGGATTTAAGCTCAATACCATATTCAGGTTAAGCAATGCGATGGCTTGTTTCTTCTTTTTCAAACTGGCAAGGGCATGAATAAAATGCCGACGTACTTCAGGGTCCTTATTTTCGAGGAAACGGAGCAGGGGCTCAAACATTGGGAAAATAAGTTCTCCCAGTTTAAATTGAGCAAGACTAATCAAATGACTGACTTTTTTCAATTTCACACCCCTTCATGCGTAGAAAAACCCCTGGGACCGTTCACAACAATCCCTGATTTTTATAAGCCCATGATCTTTTGGATAGAACGATTTTAACTAAATTCATTGCTAGCGTCAACCTTCAAGGAAAATCAGTGAGAAAACCAATATAATCCTTTAAAAAATAAAAGCTTTAAGGTTTTGCCTGGAACCCTCGGGTTTTCTAAGGATTCCTAAACCTTTTCCCAAAAAAGTAAAAATAGAGCTATTTTACCTCTTCGGCTTATCCAGCAAAATAATCGATGAAAAAGTTACAATTCCAGCAAGAACCCCCATAATTGTTTATTTTTCTTGACGTTAGGGGGTTTTTGCGATATTTTTTTAACATGCAATGTCCAGACTGTGGTTATATTTGTTTCAAGCAGGCAAAAGCTTGTGGTGGTTGTGGCTTTGATTTCAAGAAAGCCAAAACTTCTACCAAATCCTTATTCAGGAATGATTCCTTTAGAATTTTTGCTGGTTCGGAAATTATTGAAAAAGAACAAGAATCCTCGGCTGTAACCCCTCCGGCAAACAGTGAAGAAATTGCTGTTATGGACCCCCCTGGTGATTCCCTGGTTAATCCAGAACAGGATTCCGAGGAATTCCTTCTGAATTTATCCGATGCGGAAGAAGAATCACCAGAAACTGACTTTAAACCTTCAACGTCTGAATCAGACGTTTTGGAGTTTAGTTCCCATGCCGATATCAACCTCGAGGAAATGGAAGTTGAAGGGCTTGGATTGGGACTGGAACCCCTTGAAGAAGAGCCAGCCGCTCCCGAAACGGAGGAGCCAGCAATTATCGACCTGGCAGCCAATGATAGCAGCGATCCCTCAGTAGAAATTGCGATAGAGGAGGAACCTGCCGTAGAAGTAGTGCTGAATTCTTTATCAGAAGAGGAACCATCCCTTCCCGAAACGGAGGAGCCAGTAATTATTGACCTGGCAGCCGATGATAGCAGCGATCCCTCAGTAGAAATCGCGATAGAGGATGAGCCTGCCGTAGAAGTAGTGCTGAATTCTTTACCAGAAGAAAATGATGAAATTCAAATTACTGATTCAAGTGAGGTTTCCGAGGACACAGGCATTGAGGTTGTCGAAGAGGATCAAGTAGAAATTGAATCTACATCCCCGGTATTAGATCTTGGAGAAGAAGAAATATCTTTAGAGATTGATGAAGATTTTGAAACGGGAAGTCCGGCCGAACCCCCTCCTCTCCCAGTCCAAATTGAAGAGTTAGACCTGAATCTGGAAATCGATGATTCAGATGGGCCGCTTTCTACTACCAATATTGAAATCCCTGAGATTGAAATTGAAGACCTAGGGCTTGAACTGGAGGATTCGGATTCCCCACCCCCGGATTCAGAAAAACCTTAACCACAAAAAGACCCCTCCTGAAGAGAATAAATTGGATTTTAGGACAAAATTCCTTTATAAAGGGAAGTTCATGGTTAAGCAGTAATCCCTAGGGAAAAGGTTCCGATTCGGTTTTTTTTCTTCTCGATTCCGGAAGCCGCACACCCTATAACCCACTTTTTCTTTCGGACTCTGGTTATTTAAGAGAACCGCACTAAGCCATTAATTTGGCCCGTGAGGGATATTATTGAAAGGAAATATGGGTAATAATTTTTATATCCTCAAACAAGCTAATTTTTATGCCGGAAAAACGGCTCATTTAACTTATTGATAACCCCATCAGGAAAAATAACAGAATGAAAAAAAAATATCTACTCGCACCCGGTCCTACTCCGGTTCCAGAACATGTATCTCTGGAAATGGCTCTTCCCATGCAACATCACCGCACTCCCCAGTTCAGTAAGATATTTGGTGAAGCCGCAGAAGGAGCCAAATATCTTTTTCAAACCAAGCAAGATGTACTTATTCTTGCTACCACTGGAACAGCAGGAGATATGTCGTAATGCCCAGAAAATATAATTTCAGTGCGGGCCCAGCGATGTTACCAGAAGCCGTGCTAAAGCAGGCGCAAGAAGAATTGCCGGATTGGCATGGTTCTGGGGCTTCGATCATGGAGATGAGCCACAGAGGCAAGGAATTTGTATCTGTTCACGAGGAGGCGGAAAAGGATGTCCGTGAACTGTTGGATGTACCCAAGAATTATAAGGTATTGTTTTTACAAGGGGGTGCGTCTGCTCAGTTTGCAACAATTCCCATGAATCTGCTTCGTGGGAAAACCAAAGCTGATTATATTTGGACTGGTGCTTGGGGAAAGAAAGCCATTAGTGAGGCAAAAAAATATTGCACGGTGAACGTTGCGGCTTCCTCTGAAGCTGATAAATTCACCACCATTCCTCCCTTTGAGAACTGGTCTTTGAATTCAGATGCTGCTTATGTGCACTATACTCCAAACGAAACAATAGGTGGTGTGGAATTTCATTGGATTCCTGATACCGGGGATGTGCCACTGGTTGGCGATTTTTCCTCGACGATTTTATCCCGCCCATTGGATGTGAGTCGTTTTGGGCTGATTTATGCGGGTGCGCAAAAAAATATTGGGCCAGCAGGCGTCACGTTAGTAATTGTTCGCGATGATCTCATTGGGAATTCGTTATCCACGACCCCGAGTGTTTTCGATTACGCGCAACAAGCTGAAGCGGATTCGATGTTGAATACTCCTCCGACGTATACGGTCTATTTGGCGGGTTTGGTCTTCAAATGGGTGAAAAAACAAGGGGGCCTTTCCGCTATGGCAAAATTGAACGAAAACAAGGCCAATAAATTGTATGCCACGATTGATAATTCGAGCTTCTATAGTAATCCCGTGGAAAAAGCTTCGCGGTCTTGGATGAATGTGCCATTTGTGTTGACCAATGCCGACTTAGACAAAGAATTTTTAGCAGGTGCTGAGAATGTTGGGTTAACCACCCTAAAAGGTCATCGTTCAATCGGAGGAATGCGAGCGAGTATCTATAACGCCATGCCTGAAGCTGGCGTTGATGCTCTGATTGATTATATGAAGGATTTTGAAAAGCGTAAGGCCTAAGAGTTATATTTTGATCTATGGCTATTTTATGTTATTTGTCTGATTCGTTACGGTGTTGTTAGAAAAAGTGCGGGTAGTGCTAAATGATATTAAGGAAGAAGGCCTGGATAATGTTTTCAAGCGCCATGATCGGCTGGCGCGGGCCACCCGAGTCGCTGGTCCGAGATAACTCTTTGCTAACAGTGCAAAGCTATTGCCAGTCGGCCCCACGCCTAGTGGCTTATTGAGAAGAACCGCCGGTAGTTTCCGGCCATCACATTTTGGAGTTAACGAATGAAAGTTCTTGTTTCTGACAACCTCTCCGCAACAGGAGTTGAAATTCTTAAAAAAGAATCCGGGCTTGAGGTCGATGTTAAAACCGGTCTCCCCAAGGATGAGTTGATAAAAATCATCCCCGCCTACGATGGTTTAATTGTCCGAAGTGCCACTAAAGTGGTCGCTGAAATTATTGAAGCCGCAGACAATTTGAAAGTAATAGGAAGGGCAGGCATCGGAGTGGACAATATAGACCTGGATGCAGCAGGCAAAAAGGGTATTATTGTCATGAATGCCCCGGAAGGAAATATTATCACCACTGCCGAACATACCATGGCCCTGTTACTGGCCATGTCGCGAAATATCCCGCAAGCTCGCTCCAGTTTGAAAAATAAAAAATGGGCTCCCAAAGAATTTATGGGTGTAGAGCTATACGAAAAAACCTTGGGCATTATCGGGTTAGGAAGAATTGGCTCAATAGTTTCTGAACGGGCTCGCGCTTTCCAAATGAAGATAATCGTGTATGACCCTTATATCTCTCAGGAGAGAGCCGAAAAATTGGGAGTAGAACTGGTTGAGCTGAAAGACTTACTTGGACGCTCCGATTTTCTGACCCTGCATACTCCAGGATTGGCCGGCAAGCCGCTGCTAGGAAAAAAAGAGTTCGAGCAAATGAAACCTGGCATTCGCATTGTTAACTGCGCCCGAGGCTCACTGATTGATGACGCAGCTCTGATCGAAGCCGTCGAATCCAAAATAGTTGCAGGAGCCTCTCTCGATGTTTATCACAAAGAACCATTGGATCTCGATAGCCCTCTCCTGCAAGTAGAAGAAATCATATGTACCCCACATCTGGGAGCCTCCACAGGAGAGGCACAGGAAAAAGTGGCGACCGCTATTTGTGACCAAATCATAGACTATCTCAAACACGGAAACGTCCGCAACGCGGTCAATGTTCCGTCCATTGATGCCGAAACCCTGGCCAAAATCAAACCCTATCTTGTTTTGGGAGAAGACCTCGGAAACTTTATTTCCCAGCTAACAGATGGTCCAGTAACCCGTGTTGAAATTCAATACAACGGCGAAGTTTCTAACATAAATGTAGAGCCTGTAACCATCGCCATTTTAAAAGGACTCTTCAATCGCTCTCTTGAAGGGATCAACATGGTAAATGCTCCCTTTGTAGCAAAAGAAAGAGGCATTGAAGTACAGGAATCCAAGAGCAACGAGGTGCACGAATATACCAGCACGGTTCAAGTCAGTGTCACTTCTAAAAATATTTCACGACAAGTTACCGGTAGTATTTTTGGAAAAGGTGATTCCAGAATCGTGCAATTTGACGATTACCACATGGAAGCTGTCCTCTCTAAAAATATGATCGTGCTACAAAACATGGATGTCCCCGGCGTTATCGGGAACCTGGGAAATATTCTCGGGAAGAATAACCTGAATATTGCGGGTTTTCATTTAGGCCGGCAAGCAAAAGAAAGTAAGGCCATCGCTATTATTAATATCGATACCCCGCCGACAAATGAAACTCTACGAGATTTACGCGACACTTCCAATATACTTAGCGTTCACAGCGTTACGCTTTAACAAGTTGGTTTCATAAATAAAAAGCGAGGCTCTCATTTTGAGAGCCTCGCTTTAATTTTTTAAACCTTACCGTCAACTTTCCTTTTCTTGAGTATCCCCTTCATTGCCAGCCGGTTTCGGTTCAACTTTCTGACCGAAAACCTGGGCAATCACCTCATTGATGACATCTACTCCCAGAATGTTGTAAACAGTATTCGCTGATTTAAAATGTGGGCTGGTAAACAGACTCAAAACTTTTTTACTGGTGTAGCCCAGCATCATAAATTCATGGGCATAGTTTTCTGCCACCAATCTCAGGGTATCATCATCAGCGTCCTCATCACCTGTCGGAGGACCTGCATCTGGATCAACATCTTCCTGAATTTCATAAACATAAATCACGTGCCAGCCAAATTCGGTTTTTACCGGGCCCACAACATCTCCTTCTTGAGCAGTAAACGCCGCAACCTCAAAAGGCCGAACCATCGCTCCTTTTCCAAACCAACCCAGATCTCCACCACGTTTTTTAGAAGGACATTCGCTAAATTCCTCTGCAAGTTTGGTGAACTCTTCCCCCCCATCAACCTTGGCCTTCAATTCATCGGCCAGCTCTTTCGAACCTACCAGAATATGTCGGGCCTGGACTTTTTTAACTTTTCGCTCTTTTGCCATGATTCAATTCCATAAATTATATAGTAAGGCTTGCCCATTACCGGGGTTGCCATTTCAATAAATAAACCAATGCTCTCTAAAACTAACTTCAGTTTAACTTTAACGCACAACACTTCTTATATTTTTTCCCCGATCCGCAAGGACAAGGTTCGTTAGTTTTTATTTTACCTTCCTGTATCTTCACACCTTCCGTACTTCCCAGCAACTCTTTACCAATTTTTTTTGATTCCTTATAACGCTTCTTCAACCTGTCATTGAAATCTGGAATAGACTGATTGATGGCAATCAACATGTCTCTATTGGCGGATTCCAACTTAGCGTCTTCCTGCTCCCGCAATCGCTCATCCAGAAAATAGGTCGAGGAAAAGATGGGCGCCTGATTGGAGTTATCCAACTCCAGCTTATAAAAAGCAAGTTTCAAACTGCGATTATCATTGCGAGGATCAATGTCGTACGAATCTTCTGCAAAATATTGTTCATTGCTATAATTAAAATCAAGCATTTCCTTGTTTCTAGGAATCAATTCAAAATAGTTGTAATAATTTCCCGGCTCAAATTCCAGATAAGAGGTGGGGTTTTTCTCACCATAGGCTTTTGCCTCCACAACCCTTTGCTTAAATAAAAGGATCAACTCATCCGGAGCATTTTTGGCAAATTCCTTAGCAATATTGGTTTGCACATCCGTCAATCGGGGGTGGTCGGGAAGAGGGTTAAACGTTTTATTAAAATTAACCTGGAAGGCAAAAGAGTTTGTCTTGTTATCTTCATCGCGTAGGCGTACCACGACATAGTTATATTCGAAAAAAGGATGGGTGTGATAAAAGTCCTCAAGAACATACGTATTCCGGTAGTCCTCTTCTTCGAACCGGTAGGTCATTTTCGAGTTTTCACTCTCCTGCTGATTGATAACCCCATATTCTTCGATGATATTTCCCTTTCAACTAATTAGTTCAGACCACCTTCATAAACGGCAAAAGGCTTATAACCCATTTCTTTAATTTTTTTTATCAGCGAGGAAGATTAGAGGGTGAAAAGCCCGGATATTTATTGATTACACCTTTTTCTTTGTCCTGTTTTTCTATATCCCGGACCGCACGGACCGAATCTTTAGTAATATCTTCCTTGTGATTTGAGTTCGCGTGTCCATAACGGTAATAAAAGATGGCGGCTGTGGCATGCGGCAACTCATTTGAAGTCCATGAGGTGAAACCACCACCCGGCGAGAAAGTTGAGCTTATGAAAATATCCATGCGATCCATATCGCGAATGACATGATCTTCATCATAAAGGCTTTCTGCCTCTTCTAAAGTAGGCATTCTCCAGTCATCATAACCGGCAAACTTTTCAATTACCAAACTCAATAAATATTCCTTCGCCCTATACCAATTGAGCCACTTACTGGTATCCTGATAAGAGTCCGACTGTTTCCACATCAGTTTAGTCTCAAGGTCGGAAATAGTTCCATCCCCGTTATCTTTAAATCGGTTTTGCAATTCCAAGTCTTTTTCTCCCGCTTAAGCGCTGATGTTAACCTTTAGTCATCCTTTTCAATATCACGAACCAATCTTGATGATCCTCTCGATACGCGAAAAATATCATCGTACATGGTGACTCCTTTTCGAAAGCTCAGGCGCACACCTTGTATATTATGCCGCACATCGCTGGTCCAGCAAAGGAACCCGCAACCCGGCTCAAATAAATTAGACAAGTAAATCTCTTTGCCCATATTATCCGAGTTTTTTAGTTTTTTATCGAAGAGACTCTTCGCTTCCTCAGTGGTAGGAAGTCTCCAGTTGGAAAAACCAGCAAACTGCTTACGGTTCAGGCCTTCAGCAAAATCTTTAACCTGACGCTGGGCCATCCATTTTCCTGATAACTGCCAAGTATCTTTCTTAAGCCAAACCAAGCGTTTAGCGCCGTCAATAATTGTATCGCTGTCCGCTTCCATAAATCGCTCCGCGGCCTGATCCGAGCCTTGCTCACTCATGATAGCTATTCATCATCTTTGGAGTCTCGGACTGCGCGAACACCATGACTGCGTAAACCTAATTGATGCCATTTATAGTCGCCATTATAAAAATGGAATCGAATGGCCAATCCTTTATCAGACTTATTTAACGTTTTTGTCCAACATGTCAGACCCGCTCCGGCAGGAAAACCTTTCGCTAAAAATATTGTATCCCCATAGTTATCTGTAACAGGATTCGAAACGTCATAAATTCCCTGCGCTTCCTTCCGGGTGGGCATGCGCCAATCCTGATATCCGGCGAACCGCAACCTATTTAAACCCTGCACATAGGTTTTAGCCTCATCCCAACTGATCCATTTGTCCAAATCCAAATAGGAGTCGTCCGATTTCCACATCAGGCTGGTCTTGTTATCGCTAATCGTTCCGTCCTTATGGAGAACTATGCGGACAAAGTCCGGATCCTCCTCTTCTTCCTGAACATTGTCCCGAATCAGGCGCACAGCACTGGGGAAACCATCATTTTCTTTAGCAAGCCAGAATTCAAAATCGGATCGCAAGTCATACGCCATAGCCGCCTTAGCACCGCGGGTTTGGCTTGTCCAGGTGGTAAACCCACAGCCAGAAGTAAAAACGGGATCGACATGAATTTCACACCCCTCCACATCCGTATTGCTGGCAGACAAATGGAAAAGGAACTTAACTTCAGAGGAGGAAGGAATACGCCAATTACTATACCCGGCGAATTTTTCCTCATTCATTTTACGCGCCAACTCCTGACTTTCGTGCCAAGTGATCAAACGCCCCAGGGTGACCCATGTGTCATTTTTCATCCACATAAGGTTATGTTTCAAGTCAGTAACGGTATCGTCTCCGTTATCTACATATTGCGCTTCTAATTTGGTTTCTGTCATTACTTTACCTTCTTCGTGGGCGGGACTGGTCTTTTATTACCTTGTCTTTTCGACAGATACGAACGGATCCAAAGCTATACTCTTCAACATATACAATCTTACCCTGGCTATAATCAAACCTTGGCCTGCGAGTGGAAGTATCTCCGGCAATCCATTCGGCCTTAAAGGCACCCTCAGGGAATACTGGATCAAGGTTCAAGATCACACCTCCCTTGCCCGGGTTTTCACATGATTCATCATAAAGTGACGTGACTTCATCTTCATTGGGTAACCGCCAATCATCATAGCCGCCAATTTTTCTCATGTTCTTTTTATCAGAATAGTCAACAGCTTCATGCCAGTTAAAGAACTTGCCCTTATCCTGCCAGGAATCTTTCTTCAGCCAATAAACCCGTGTTTTACTATCAAAAACAACGTCACGGCCTTTTTCCACAAACCTTTTCGGCTTATCATCCTTCTTGGCCAGAGACTGTTCTTTATGTTTGACTGGAGATTTTTCTGTTTCCTGGGGAAGTTCTTCTGTCATATTTTCCTATTTCTCACAATGGCCGACAGAGTCGGCAGGTTGAATACTTTGTTATATACTTATCTCGCCAGTATAGCCTATTTGCACACTGTCCTCATCGGCATTGACAATGACCGGAACCACATACTTGTCGTCGGTATATTCCAGCAACTTCTTCAGCCCCTGTGGATCTTTATCCACATTTACAAACGCAAAAGACCGGTGCTGCTTTTTAAAGTCGGCCACGACCTTCTGGGTGTGAGGGCAGTCTTCCTTGCCAAATATCATATAGTTCGCCATAACACTCCAGTCAGAATGCCCCAATGCAGAGGCGGGTATTAACGTTCGAATGTTTTAGTATCCTTGCGCCATTCTGGTTCCCATTCGTCTTGAACCACATCACGAGTCACTCGACAATGGGAATATTCGTTGTCCTTATGCTCCCACACATCATTACCTGTCACATAACTGAATTTTTGCGCATATTGCTGATAGTCCGGTTTTTCTTCATAGGTCCAGGTATTGTGACCGCCTCCCGTTTCAAACAAGTCTGAAATATGGATCTCCGCCCCATCCTTGTCGCTATTGGCCTGGGTAAACGAAAAAAGGCTTTTGGACTCTTCAATGCCAGCCAGCCTCCAGTCATCATAACCGGCGAATTTTTTATCGTTCAGCATTTCACAATAATCGTGGGCCTCAAACCAGGTAATTCCGTATTTGAACTCTTCGTAGGAATCATCCTTTTTCCACATCAGGTTGGACCGGGTATCACTGATGGTGCCATCGCCATTATCAACGAAATTTGGGAGCTCTTCCTCAACTACAGCAACATCTTCCTCTTCTTCGTCGCCCCACTCCTCTTCACCAATCCACTCAGTCTCCGGCTCATCATCAACCAGTTCCGGGTCTACACCTTCATCAAATGTGCTTGGGTTGTCGTCTTCAGACATTTTTATCCTCAACTTTACAGACCATAATTATCAATCCATGTCCCTTACCATGCGTACCGAAGTACCAGTGGTCGATACCGACTGATCCACACAAACTTCTTTCTTAATAGGGAAATAACTTTTCCACGCAAAAGAATCGTAGCGCGTTTCAGAAGTCCACACACAGGTTTCTCCTCCCGCCTGATAATTGGAAACTCTGCGCGCCGGTTTTTTGGGCAAGTTCAAAAACACTTCCCGATATTCATTTTCATTGCGAAATAAAGAACGCACTTCACTTTTAGTGGGGAGCCGCCAGTCACCATAACCTAAATATTTTTGTTCATTGCAGGCCTTTACGTAAGCATTGCTTTCGTCCCAGTTGAGCCACTTACCCAATTCCTGGCGGGAATCTCTCAACACCCACATCACATCATTATCCGGGTCTTCCACTGTGCCATCATCTTTTTTGACCCACTTGGTTTTAGATTCCACCACAACCCAACCTCGTATCTTTCAGCAAAATAAAAAACACTCCATAATTCCCGCCCATTCAACTTCAGTTGAATATTTGCCCACCAAACCAGCGGAAATTGCGGGGCAAATACCGGCCTAAAAAATGAGGCGCGGAGAAGAGTGTTCCTCTCATGCACTTATGAGAATAAAAAAGCCTGTCACGTTTCTAATAAACTAACACCCAAACAAGGGGTTTTCAAGCCAAATCCAAGAATCTCGCACTTCAAAACCCCTGAATTTTCAAAGGAAATCTTTAAATCATAAGGATGAACCTGCAACGAACCAGACTCTGGCAAATACTAGTTTGAAAACCTGTTAGCCCAGGGGTTTTGAGCTATCGCCAGCCGCCACCTTGAGTAATCATATCCTTGATTTCAGGGACATGACCCACCTTGGTTTTTGAGTTATCAAATTCTCCACGCACCAGGCGAGCACTGGAGTTAAGAATATCATCCACTTCTTTATGCCCACCCGTACCGCTGTTAAATGAATAACAATAAGCGGTGATTTTACCTCGTGTATTACTGGTCCAAGTGTCGTACCCACAACCCTCGGCAAATACCGGATCAATATGTATGACCATGTCGTATTTGTCATTTAAGGATTTATCCACATCAAATAGAGAGTGCGCCTCTCTTTTATTGGGAAGCCGCCAATCAGCATGGCCCGCAAAAGACTCTTCATTCTTTTTGGTCAAGTATTTTACAGCCGCCCTGTAACTGAGGAATTTCAGCAGGTCCAAATAGGAATCATTTCTCATCCACATCAATTGAGTCAGGTTGTCGGTGATTGTACCGTCTTCATTGTCTACAAATCTGTTTTCGCTCATAGCTGTCTATTATAAATTTTTTAAGTCGGTACCCATATTTTATTCTTCCTGCCCCACAAAAAGCAAAAAAAAAAGCCGGGGGGCAAGCCCCCCGGCTTAATAAGCAAATCAAAGTTTAACGATTAGCTTCACTGGTTCCGCCACCATCAGCGTTACCATTCTGGCTGAAGAGACCGCGCTCGGTACCTTCCGGTTGGCCCATACCTGGCTCAACATACGTTCCAGGTCGAACATGGTCCATGTGGTAATCGGTCTGGTAAGTTTTCTGAGAACCAGGATCCTTTTTCCACTCAACGCGATTAGCATTTTCTACACGATGCGCCTGACAATTAACTGTGATGTCACCAGGGCCTTTATTCGTGAAACTCGTTTTCGGCTCCAAAGAATTTGCCAAGAATCCACCAGGCTCAAGAGTTCTGTCGAAATTCTTGTTGTAGGAATATCCCAATTTACCAATGTGGATATGTACTGTGGTTCCAGCAGTTTCGCTCAGGTTCTCAAGAACCCAACTGGCATTAACACAAGCCGCTTTGCTACCAGATTTAAGAGTTGAAACGTTAGCACTAGCAATGGAAACAGTGAATACAAAAAATACCGCCAATAAAGCTACTACAGTCTTTCTCATGTGCTCCCCCTTTCGAAGCTTAATTAAAGGTAAAACCTGAACAATGTAAAACTTTATCAATTCATCAACCTCTTCGGTGATTTGTACTAATAGCCTTAAGTTTCTATTCTTTTATCCTGCTACAAAACAATAGATTTCCCCTAAAAAAACCTTCAAAGTCTGGCTAGGGTGGCCTGAAAATATCAAAACCCCCTTAGGAAGTCAAGCCTTTAATATCCCCCACAAGACCTAACGATATGCCCCTTAAATATCAACACCTTAAAAGACAGCAAAATCCCAACTTCAGGGCCATTGAGCTCCTGTTTTTGAGTTAGATGTCGATAAATTTTTGGCCTTTATACTCTGAACTTCAAAGAGGTCAGGTTTAACAAGTCTGTAGAATTTCGCAGACTTTTTTCACCCTGCTCAGAAATATCATTGACCATCAATTGCAAAACTCGAATATTTGTTAATTGTTTCGAGGAAGCAAGGTAATTGGCCCCTACGTCAGTAATACTGTTTGAAGCTAAATTGAGATTTCTTAAATTGGATAACACAGTGGACTCAGCAAGGGCCTTGACTCCCTCATCGCCAATACCGTTCTGCGAAAGATCCATAGATCGAACGTTTTTTAAACTTTCCTGCTTGGCCAATTCTTTCGCGCCCACCTCTCTCAAAAACTGGGCCTTCAAGTTCAAAACTTGTCCGTCTTTGCTTAAACGGTCCCTAATCAATTCATCTACATTTGGCATAATACTCTCCGAATCTCAAGTCTACCCGGTGCCCGGGATTTCCTTAGCCTCAAACCCGTATTCGTCATAGATGCTGAAGCCTTCCTGAAGCATCTTTTTTCCATATTTGACCATCAGATTGGCCTGAGTATGATTTGGGTCGATATCGACCGCTTTTTTCAGGTGTTTCAGTCCCTGCTTTATGTCTTGGACTTCACCGCCGTATTTTTCAATTTGCCGCGCTTTGTCAAATAAGTCCGAGGCCCACTTATAATAGACAGTAGCTATCTGCTGAGGGACATGTTTACTGATATATTCCATAATTTCTTCATCCGCCTGCAAAGTCGGAAGATCTTGAAGAGAAGCCTCAAAGGAACGGAGAGGAATGGCATAATCATCATCATTTACTGAGATAATGGTAGTCCCTGCCCTATGCTGAGAATGCAGACCTACAGAACTTTTCACCACAGTAGATTGAATCCCCGACATCAACTGATGGTAAAAAAGATTACCGATACCAAAATGAATAATAGCGCTGAAAGAGCGACTATCATCTAGCAACAAGGCCTGATCAAAAGATTCATGAGCTTCATCTAACTGCCCTAATTCCGCAAGAGCTTCCCCCAGGTTGTAAAAGTGAACACAGTTGTCAGGATCTTCTTCGATCTGATTTCTGAATTCTTCGACTTGAGCTTCCAGGTCAAACTCGACCTCCTCCGCTTCATCATCGAACTCATCAACAGACTCTTCAGACTCTTCAGCCTCCTCAGACCCTTCCGCCTCAATCGGGGAAGTATCATTTTCCACTTGTTCTCCGGTGGCCAGTTCTTCAGAGGTTGGTTCCTCGGTATCCTGTTCTTTTTCGTCTTCGCTCATAATTAAACACAGTAAGGGGGAATCCCTTCTTCCACCCATTCTCCTGCTTTACCATTATTTATATTTTGGTGATTTTTTTGAATGCCCGAAACCATCTTTTTTCGGGACACATCTACCTTTTGCATAATTTCTATTGGCGAATCCATCAAGAGATTGCCAAACTTAGGCTGACACTTCAGGTTGCCTACATCACAGCAGGGAGTTATTTCCCCGGTCTGCTGAACGGTAACAATTTCTATCGTGCCACGGGGAATGGTGCATTCCAGCAAGTTAAAATCCTTGGGAAAAGGCTGGGCATTCATAGCCCGGTCACCATTTTTGTTCACATAAAACCCCGGAATCATATTCAACCCAAACGTGAAATTGTCTGTGCAGATATAATTTTCCGTACCCTCCATATGCTTTAAAAACTCTCCCTCATTACATTCGGGATTTTCAGCTAACAAGTTTTCAAGCTTTGCGCGATAAGTCTCAAGCAGGGGCATGACGGATTGATATTTCTTTTCCTGCTCGCCAAAAAATGCCATCAAAAGCTCAATCTGGCTCAATAAATCCGGCACTTTTTCAAAGATCATGTTGACGATCAACTCGTCTTGTAGCCCAAGAATCTCAATCAGCAGAGGCTTTTGTCGTGACTCCCAAACCGTTGGATACAAAGTGAAGTCCACACGACCAGACAACTTCATAATCTCAACCAACCTAAGCCAACGCTGAGACTTTGCTGAATTAATGTCCAGGTTGGTATGAATCCGTACGTTGGGTGTTAGTTTTCTGAATATTTTAAATATTTCAACAATATGAGGGTTTTGAGATGGCTCCCCTCCTGTCAGATTAATCTCCCTCTTGGCCAACTCATGGAATACCTCCATCTGGAGAATTTTATCCACCATGGTTTGAGCCTGCTCCGGCATCAAATGCCAGTCATCTTTGGATATCTGACTTAGCGGTTCATAGACATGACAGTATTGACATTCATCACGTACATAGCGATTGCAATTGGCTTCGGCAAAAATATTTATCATATGCCTTCAATATGTAACTCTCTACTTTGTATTGTCAATACTCGCCCTGAAAGTTCTCTGCCTATTTCTTGAACTCCAGATTATTTAGAAAGAGCACCCGTCTCTAAACCCGCATTCAAAATAGATCGAACCGGCCTGATGGTAGATAAAGAAAGGCCCGGGCCGCCTTTCATGCTGGGGTAGCTTTTGCCCCGGATATAATTAAATCCCCAAGCATACTTTTTCTTATAACCCTCGCTTGACCAGAAACAACAACTGGAATAACCGAAGATAGGGTCGATATGAATAACATTTTCAGTCCAGTAATATTTCCAGGGAATATCCTTATCTTCCTCGTAAAGAGACTCTAGTTCTTTGCGGGTCGGCAGACGCCAGTCAGAATGATTGGCATAAGCCTCATTATTAAATTTTTCAATGAAGATTTGCGCTTCTTCCCAATTTATCCAAACCTTTTTTTCCTGATAAATATCAATTTTCTTCCACATTAACGCTTCCTTCAAGTCTGTAATGGTCCCATCCTTATTATCCTGAAATCTGGGATCATTAGAAGGCTCCAACTCCGGTTTTTCCTCAGTCAGCGAAAGAATCTGACCGCCAAAAATTTCATCGGAACTGCTGTTATTAGAGTTTGCCAGTGCAAAATCTGCTCCACACACTGCCAACACAAAAAAAGCAACCTGAAGGGATTGGATAAACGGGGGGAATAGTCGAATCGTTTTTTCTCGGATCATCAAGAGTTTCCTAAAAGTCTGGTTTTCTAGCGGAGAACCTCCGCGGGTAAATTGCAATAACCTTACCCTGCGGGCAAAGATTCTATCGGCTCAACGAGTTCTTACTCTCTGCCCTCGGCAGCTCGCCGACTACTCTTCCTGTGGTGCCCAGTCAGGCTCCCAGGACAGACACATGCCAGATGGATTATAAAACTGGCCAGGCTCTTTACCCACAATGCCCCACTTGGAGATAAAATTCATGTCCGGATCAAACTTTTGGATTCTCTGGTTCAAAGTATCGACGACAAAGACATATCCGTAAGGATCTTCAACCACAGAGACCGGGCAGTTAAACTGACCATCACGCTTGCCCAGTTCTCCAACAATGTCTTGAGAGTGTCCTTCTCGGTCAAAAAACTGGAGCCGGTTCTGACTTTTTTCGGCCACAATGATTGTGCCATCCCTGCGTACAGCAATTCCGGTGGGGAAATTTAACCTTCCCGGCTCAAATCCATATTCCCCGAACTTGGACAGAAATTGCCCGTCTTCATTGAAAATTTGGATCCGTTGATTATCGCGGTCGGCCACATAAATATTTCCTTCCCGATCCAACGCCAGACCAACGGGAAACTTCATAAAACCGTCGAAATTCCCGGCAAACCCAAAACTGAGAATAAACTCACCATCGCTGTCATATCTTTTAACGCAATGGTTGGAGGTGTCTGCCACAAGGATGGTTCCAGTAGGTTCTGCAACAATTTCCTCGGGCATGTAGAATTTTTCCTGACCCCAGCCCTCGCCCCCGAACTCGAGAAAGAAATCTCCATCCGGGTCAAACTTTTGAATCCGGTGAGAACCAGAATCCACCACCCAAATATAACCTTCCGAATCCACGGCAACCCCATTGGGCGTTTTAAATTCTCCGGGAATATATGGAGGGCGGGTACGCCCGGGCACACCAAAACTCATCAACAGATTTCCATTACCATCGAATTTCTGGATCCGGTCATTGCCGGTATCTGCCACCCAGACATAAAGCTGGCTGTGATCTATCTGGGGGGCCTCTTCAGGAAGGGTTTCTTCAGCACCGGCTACTTGTAAAGCCTGAGATGAATCTTCTTCCTCCTCAATATTTTCTGTATTTTTTTCCGTCAAGACAAACCTCACTCCCCGAATCAGGGCAAAATTAAGCTCCAAAAAGGAAAGAGCCCTGAAAGGGGCTCTTCCGCACCACAACTGAATATTGTTCCCGACAACCCTTCAAGGTTGCCTAAAAAACCTGAGTAACGTTTTCTATCTGCATCAATTCATCCAGAGGACTTATTTTATCAAGAAGCCTTTTACATCCAGAATCTGGTATTCGAAATCACAGGTTTTTTGAAGCTCATCAAGTCTTTCGTTCCAGTTCTTTTTGAAATTTTCCAGACTTTCAGACTTAGGTTTCTTTTTCATCAGCCCGACTTCTTTATACAACGGCTTCACCATATTCTTGAAAACCAGCTGGATTATATTCCGAAGGTTAAGAATACATTGTTTGGTCACTTCTTCCCGAGTCACACCATCTACTTTTTCAAGCAGACGCAGGAACGACTGGATCGTGGTGATCTGAACGGTATAGCTTTCAGCCAACCTGTGGTCGTATTTCAAACCGCAATCAATGTAGGCTGGCATGAGGTACATACCAACATGGTGATCGAATTTAACAGAAAGGGTAATCAGCTTTTGAAGATAATCAACCTCGCGCAAATCTTCATCTTCATCTTCGCCGGCTGCCAATTCCTTGGCGGCTATTTCCTTTTCCTTTTGAAGCTCGAGTTTAATCTTTTCCAACTCACTCAAATCCGAAAGGTGGTCTATTTCCTTTTCTTCAACCGCATCATCGCCTTCCGGGTTTTCCTTTGTTTCTGTATCCTGTTCGCTCAACGCAAGTCTCCTTCCTAACAAGGGTAAAACAATAACCTAATATTTTTAAAAGGGTTCTGGGATTTGGAAGTAAGTATAATCCTTTTCCCCAGAAAGTGTCAACCACTAGGCGTGGGGCCGATTAGCAATAATCTTATCGAGTGAACGAAGAGTTATCTCGGCTTAATAAGCTCCTGCCATCTGCCTCCCCTGCTAAGGGGCAGTTGACAGGCCCAATCTGTTAAGGTTACTCTTTTTCTATAAATATGATTTTATGCAGTTAAAACCGTTTCCACCGGGAGAGAAAGAGGCTTAATCTCTCTTTTTGAGACATAAAAAGGTTCTCCAGGGAATTTCATGAAAATCGCACTTCTATTTCCGCCACAGTGGTATCCCAGCCAGCCCTATCTGGCCCTGCCTACTTTAAAAGCCCATCTCGAATCCAAGGGTCATGAAGTAGACCAATTTGATTTTAATATAGAAAGTTATGAGATTTTCCTGTCCCAGGAATATTTGAGCCATTGTGTGGAAATCATCCGGGAGCGGCTGTCCCGTCCTGCCTATACGAATGAAGAGCAGGAAGTCAAAGCCGTGTATCGGGATATTTTGTCGGATAACGCTTTTCTAGACTCCATCTTGAACGAAGTCGAAGATGCTAAAAACGTTCTGCGTGATGAAGAACGATTTTTCCAGTTTGAAACTTATAAAAAAGCCTACACCACGCTAAAAGTGGCTATGAAGCTCATTTCTTATGCCCATCACCCCAGCCGGTTGGATCTGGACTCCTTTTTCATGATGGGCAACCCGGAAGAAAACCTTGCCGGAATTCTCTCAGCAACGGCTGACTCGGTCAGGAATCCGTTCATAAAGATGTATGAAGACTACCTGCTTGAAAAAGTAGCCTGGAATGATTACGGAGTGGTAGGCATATCCATTATCCATATTGGGCAAGTCATTCCCGGCCTGACTCTCGCACGCCTGTTGCGTAAGCGGTTTGAACATCTGCATATCGTGATTGGAGGAAGTGTGTTCAATCGCCACGCCGATCTGCTCGATAATAAGCAGGCCTTATTTGAGGAATTTTTTCACAGTGTCATCGTCTCGGAAGGGGAAAAACCCTTGGAAGAGTTGGTCAGCCATCTCAAGACCGAAAAACCCCTGGCGACTGTTCCCAACCTCATTTATATGGAGGGCGATAAGGTTATTCATAACCCCAAAGCAGAGGCTCTTCCTTACGATCAGTTGGTCTGCCCTACGTTTGACCAATTGCCGCTGAATAAATATTTAATGCCTTATCCCGTTTTGCCATACATGTCCAGCCGGGGTTGTTATTGGGGGAAATGTACGTTCTGCACCCATAGCTTTATTTATGATTCCTATTACCGCAAAGAAAATGAAACAAGGGTGGCCGAAGATTTGGATCACCTCTCGCAAAAATATAAAACCAAATACTTCACATTTTCTGATGAAGCCATCTCCCCCAATGCTTTCAATCGCATGTCCAAGGCAATTTTGAAAAGAGGCGTCGAAATGCGTTCATTGGGAATGCTCAAGTTTGAATCAGGAGATAAAGAGTCCCCGGAACTGTTTGAAGATGTGTACCGCGCGGGATTTCTCATGCTATTTTTCGGATTGGAAAGTGCCAACGACCGCATCCTCTCCATCATCGACAAAGGTTGTGATCAAGAAACCGAAAGGAGCGTGCTGAAAAACAGTTCCGATGCCGGGATATGGAACCATCTCTACCTGTTTTTCGGATTTCCCACAGAAGAACGCGAGGAAGCGGAAGACACCATCCAATTCACCATAGAAAACTCGGAAACCGGAACCGGGCATATCCATTCAGTCGGCCAGTCCATCTTCGCTCTGGAAAAAGATTCCGCTATCTACCACAACCCAGCCAAATTCAAAATTGACCGGATCATTCATGACCCCGATCGGGATATGGCAATCGTGTTCGATTTTGATATTAAAGCCGGAATGCCTCGGGAAGAAGTAATGGATGTCTACGAGCACTTCAACACCGTAATCGGAGAAACCTTTCCCTCCCGCAATATCTGGAACTATCTCTCACGTGAACACTTCCTGCTCTACCTCGACCGATTCGGCAAAGAAGAAATCCTCAATATGTCTCGCCAGCATGATGCTGGACTCAGCAGACAATGACTTAAACAGGCATAAAGAGATTTCGCGGCAAAATGAGCTATTGTGCTCACTGGCGCCACGCCTAGTGGGTTGACAGGTAGGGGGCAATCGCCTAGAATTTAATCATCATATACAAGCTGAACAAACTTAATCTCAAACCTTGAGGGTTATTTCATATGGGCGAGGCAGGCAAACCAACAGACTGGATCACGATGAAAATCGATCCGGAGATTTTTGAAGAACTGGGAGTCCGCGATCCTGAAGAAACCAAGCGGGAGATGGCAATTACCAAGAAGACCCGCCAGGTAAACAAGGAGTTGAAAACCGACCCGGACAACCTGGATCTTAAAATAGAGCTGGCCACCTTAATGATTGATGGCGCGAATTATGAAGAAGCCGTTAATCAACTCAAGGCCATTCGCAATAAAGCCCCAAAAAATGCCCGCGTACACAAACTGCTGGGCACAGCATATGTTTTATTCAATCATGAAGAAGAAGGTATGCTCGAATTAAACCGGGCTTGCGAATTGGACCCCACTGATGCGGAAAACTACTTCAACCTGGGTGGCCTTTATTTGCTCCGTGACATGTACCAAAATGCCATGGAAGCCTTTGAAAAAGTTATTGAGCTGGACCCTTCAGACACAACAGCCTATGCCAACCTGGCCGCGGCATATGACATGCTCAAACTTTATGACAAGACCATCATCGCACTGAGAAAAGTGTTGATGTTCAACCCGGAAGACAAGGAACTGCGTGCGGCACTTTCCAACGCGTATTTTAACGCCGAGCGTTATGAAGAAGCCATTGATGCCGCCCAGGTAGTCGTGGAAATTGATGATAAAGACCCGCAAGCCTATTGCAACCTGGGCAGTTGCTACTCCGTTTGCAATATGATTGACGATGCTATCAGTGCATTCAAAAAAGCCACTGAGCTTGCGCCCGACTATTCGTTGCCTCATACCAACCTCGGAACCCTTTATGCCAATATGGGACGGCCAGAAACCGCACTTAAGGAATTCAAGATAGCGGTAGATCTCAATGCTCAAGACGCGGCCGCTTGGATGAATCTATACAATTGTTATAAAGAAGTCGGGTTGATGGAAGAATCGCAGAACGCTTACAAAAAGTACGAAGCTTTAATCAATGCCCCTGCTCCTGCAGCAACGGGGGGAGAAAACCCGGCAAATATCCCAGGTGGGGTTTCCCAAACTGGTGGATATGCTGGAGGGGGAGACATGGAAGGAAACGCACCCGGCATGGAAACTCTGACGGATAGCGATTAACAGGCACAAATTTCATCCAGGCATCCTCTTTTAAAATAACTTTTTATCGAAGACCCCGCCCCCTTGAGGCGGGGTTGCTTATTTTTCCATCATGACTCAACCTCCCCACAATTTAACTGCGCTTGGGGATTTCAAACCATCTAATATCTGGCAGACCCATATCAATTCCATTTTTTACGGAATCAAGGGGCCGCTCATCCACAACCATTTTCAAACCTATGTGAGTCTGGACTACCGTCTGGCCCATGCACTCGCGAATGATTTTTATACCCACGCTAAAAACCAACAACCAAAAAATGAGACTTGGTATGTGCAGGAATGGGGGGTGGGCAATGGCAATCTGGCCGCCTGTTTTCTCAGCCACCTGCGCGAAATAGATAGCGAGAATGAGGTTTATCCGTCTGTCCATTACATCCTCTGCGATGAATCCGAAGAAATTCTGAAAGGCGTGCGGGCCAATCCCCGTCTGCAGGAACATGCAAGCAAATTTTCCACAGTTCGAATTGACGCTGAACATCTAAATTGCTTTCGGCCCAGCTCGGTAGCAAAAATCATCTCCAATGAAATCTGGGACGACCTGGCGACTAAAGTCCTGCTGAAGCATCAAGGACTTTTTTACGAAGAGTATCTGTGCCCGTTCCTGGATATGGAAGCAATACCTGCCGAAAAAAATATCTTTCTGGAACAGTTTAATAACAAAGACCTGACCAACCTGGCCCAGCTTCCGCCTTTTCTCGATGCCATTCATTGGGAACGGGATTTCCAAAGAATAAATCTGGATGATTGGCCGTTTGCAGAAATTTTGAAAGCCCACGCCGAAGAATTTAAAGATGAAATTCCCATGCCCATCAATGTCGGTGCTTTTAGTACCATCACCAAAGCAAAAGAACTGCTCGGGCCGGAAAATTTTGGCTACACCAGTTTTGACTACGGCATGAAAACCATGCAGGACCTCAATCAGGAAGGCCGACCCTATTTCAATTTGTACGGAGGACAATACACCTTCATGGTGAACTTTCCCTTGCTGGAAAATATGGGTCGCTCTATCGGATTCACAGATATCACTCGAGAATATCAAAATCAGTTTGTGCAAAAAGATCTCGGATCCGAAGCTATCAGTTTGGTCGACCTGATGCAGCAACACCCGCGAGTTGCAGAAATGCCGCCCTGGGATAGAGACATTCTGATGCTCAGCACGCTCCATGCTCTCAACACCGTTTATCGCAGTCCTTATTCAGGAAAACTGGATTACCCGGCGATGGAAGGAACCCCGAAAAAACAAAGAAAACAAATCGCGCAACTGTCTAAAAACCTTAGTAGCCGGGGTGTTCCCGATACTGTCGCCTATGTCACTCGCGAAGAAGTTTTAGCCTCCCTAAAACCCCTGAGGAAACTGGGCTACCGGGAAAAAGATATCGAAGCCGCCTTTCAATCTCCTCCTCCACCTGTCTCATTCGTTCATATTCAATTCAGCACCTAGCAGGTACCCTTTCCTGCAAAGTTGACAATTTCATCTTGCGCACCGAAACTACATTCTGTTTGTCGTGATTTTGCCATTTGCCCCCACGGCGAGTGGCTGATAGCATAGAAGTTCAGTTTTAAAAATTTGGAGTTTGTTACACAATGCTCAGTATTTTTGTTGAAACCAGTTGCAACCGCTATAACCGGGACGAGTGCGAATTCTGCCATGTGTATGAACCGCTGATGGAGCATCCCGTCTCCGAATGGCATTTGACGGTGCAACAGGCCCAGATGATGGCGGATAAAATCCGCAATGTAGACGTACTCAATACTCTGGCTCAACAAGAGATCAACCTGACCGGCGGCGAAGCGTCGCAGAATCCGGATATTGTCGAAATCTGCAAAGTGTTCCAATCCGTTACGCCCTATGTTTGTCTGCACACCAACCTCGACATGCTTTCAGAAAAATCCAAACGTTGGCAAAGACTGGTCGAAATCATGCAACGGGGTGGCCGGGTAGACATCACGCTATACCCAACCGCATGGGAGAAGTCGCAAAAACTATTCCTCGAAGAAATGTTAAAACTGCAGAACAAACTGATCGTGAATGTGGTGTATGAAACCCTGCCCGATTTACAAAACCAGATTGACCTGTTGTTAAATTTTTTCAAAGACCGGGGTTCACTCTATGCACATGTGACAAAACTCTTGCAATCCTATGCAGAAAAAGTCACGACCCTGATTGCAACCCACCCCCACTGCGATGAAAAAATTTTCACAATGGGTATGGGGGACACCGAGGCCTTCGCCAGCAAACCGGAATTTATTTTTGGCATCAGCCTGTTGCCCGCTTTCAACATCGATAAAAACGGATTCCGGGCGATGACGTCCCTGCCCTTTCCGCGCGACAAATATTTAATTGGTTGTCCAGCTGCAAGGGGTTCGATTGACATCATGACGATTCAGCAAAACGGAGAGATGACACCTTGTTGTGATGTCGGGAACTTGAAATGCCAACCCAAATTCGGCAATGTTCTTAACGATAGTCCCGAAGAAATTATGGGGAAGATGGAAAGCTCAATGAAAGTACTGGCGTCAGGAGTCCGCAAAAACCATGAAAACATCAAGTCCGGAAAAGCGGGTGAACAGGTCGAAGAAGGCATCCCTCCTTATTGTAACTAGCCCACTCTCATAGAAGGATTAGACAACACCACTTAAAAAAAAATCCCCCCGGTGGCCTTCATAGAAGGGGCCGGGGGGATTTGAATTTGCAAGATGATCGGTTAAGCCGAGGGCAGTTCTCCCGGGGGAACTTCTTCCTCTTCTTCTTCGAAGAAATCGTCTTCGTCCTCATCGTCACCGATCAACAGATTTTCGTCATCAACCACAAGCTCTTCGAACTCTTCTTCCTCATCTTCTTCTTCCTTCTGATAGGGAAGTTCGTCCCAGACCACTACGCGGGAGTTACCCCGGTCGCAGATGAAAAGTTTGAATTTGGGTTGCGGCTCTTCCGGCTCTTGTTCTTCCCCTTCTGAACCTTCGACCAAAGCCGTTTCATCATCATCGTCATCATCCGGCATCGGTATTCCGCGAAACTCTTCTTCCTCCTCTTCTTCGTCGATCAACAACAACCCATAAGGATCGTTGAGTGTGCAATTGGAAGCATCGTCCAAATTCCGGTTGACTTTATTTTCTGTAAAAGTGGCCTGACCCAAAACCAGATCAGCGGGCTGTCCACTTTCGGTGGGTATTTCTTTCCAATACAAGACACGGTTATTACCGGTATCGGAGACAAACATTCCTGCTTCTCCGACCACTACATCTGTTGGAAAATATAACCCATCTGCGGAAGGCCGGTGGTGCCCATTGCCTCGGTTCGGCTCTCGGTTGAAAAAATCTTTTTGTCCAATCACCACATCAGCGGCGACCCCACCTGTATCCCGAGGAATTCGATTCCAGATCAATACACGGTTGTTGCCTTGATCTACTACGAAGATGCGTTCGCTCTCCGCATCGAAATGCACGCCCGATGGAAAGCTGAGAGTATCCTGACCTACATTATCGAATTCGCCCTGATTAGGCCAGCGATCATCCATACCTTTTTGACCCAGCGAAATATCTGCATTCCACCCATCACTAAAAGGAATTTTATTCCAGACTAAAACACGGTGGTTGTCTTTATCGGCGACTAATACATGTTTGTCATCACCCGAGTGGATGCCCATGGGGAAAAATAATGAACCGGAACCGACAAACCCTCGGCGGTTGGCTTCGTTATCATCCAGGTTATCCTGTCCCAGCACCAGCCCAGGGGCTTCGCCATCTTCTGAGGGAATTCCACTCCATCGCAATACCCGATGGTTTCCACTGTCCACCACATAAAGTTTTCCATCAATAACACACATACCTGCCGGCTGGGAGAGGGTGTCCTCTTCCGCCTTACTGATGGTGAATCCATCCAGATCTTCGTCTCCCAATCCGGAAGTCATTTCATCCAGAGTGGTGGTAATACCTCTGTTTTCGAGACAGTCGGCAAAATCTTCCTGACCCAGTACCAGGGATGATGGCTCGCCATTTTCTTCGGGAAACTGCTCCCAAATCAAAACCCGGTGGTTACCTCTATCAGAAACAAACAGCATGTCCCCAAACTTATCGATAAATTGGGGTTCGCATAATGTGTTATCACCAGGATCATCCGCTCCCCGGTTGGATTGGGACATAGAAAAATCCCCCTGACCAAGAACCAAAAAAGCACCGGTTTCGGGTATTACTTCTTCTACAACCTCTTCCACCTCATCCATTTCATCCGATTCATCGACTTCGTCAAGCAAGACATTCTCATCTTCAGTGACGCTCAACGAATCATCGGCTTCGGTATCTTCCATTTCGTTATCTTCTGACATTAAACAATTCTCCAAATATATTGATTACAAATTTAATCTTAAAATAATTATTTATTGATAAAGGCAGTTACCCTCATCTCCTACGGTAAGTCCAGTGCCTTGAGTCTCTGCCACATGGAAATGACTTTTCGGCCATTCCGATCCTGATGTTTTCCATCCCAAATTGCAAAAGCCACTAAAACAGGATTTTTTCGTATAAATTTTATATCCCATTTATTCAAAGATTCCAAGGAGCGAAAAAACACCACACTCCATTTTCCATCTTTCCACACCCCTTTTCCCAACACATTCTGCTTAGTCTGTGGCTGGGGAGTCAACGTTCCGAACCCTTCTGCGTTCAATTCCTCAACAGGAACATCCCTGAAAGGATTAAGCGCATCAACGGGGTTGACCTCGCCGCCAAAGATCATGGTATCCATATCCATGCCTTTGGTCGCGTATTCCAGCTTTTCCTTCGTTTCAATTTCTGTCTGCCAGTCTGCCCGCCATTGCCAGATATTGACTACTTTTCCGCGGTTGCCCATGCCAAAGAACGGTTCATTGTGACCGTGCTTATGCAATAACACTTCGCCAAGAGCAAACTGCATGGCAATGGCATCTTTAAAATCCTGATGACGGCTCGCAGTCCGATCTGGTTGGGAATCTTCCCATTCCAGTCGAAAGGCAATTCCTTCATCATTCACTACAGACTGAAACTGAATCTCATCCACCGGATCCCGGCGCGCATTAAGAGGAATTGTATGGATGTTTTGAACCGGGATATTTTCCCACAAGGGGTTTCCCGGGTCCATATCGATTTCTTTATCAATGCTGTAGGTGGTCAGATCAATTTCGTATTGAGCCGGTTTGTATTTCTCTTTGTTTATTCCCGATTCTATAAAGGATGCCAGATCCCACCGTTCCTCATCCGTCAAGTGATTATAAGATTTCATCGGGGTGCCATCAATCCCCGTGGTCAGTATCAGGAACAGGTCTTTCTGATCGAATCCAAATTTATAAGTATTAGGATCAGTGAGGTCATAAATAAAAACCCGGTGGTCCCAAATATCATAGAGCTCATTCGCTATGGGTCCATCGCCCTTTAAATCTGTTCCGTGACACCGGGCGCAACGCATTTGCTGATAAACTTTTTTACCTCTTTCAATCGATTCCGGCGTGGATGCGGGAACCGATGCAATCGTTATTGGCTCTCTTGGTTTATCGCTTATAAACCTTTTTGAAAATGTCTTAACATACTCCACCGCACCCCAGATTTCATCTTCTGTCAAGGCTCCTCCCCATGCGGGCATGGAGGTACCGGGAACGCCACGTGAAATGGTCCGGTAAATGTCCTGATCCAGAGGAATCGATCCAAACGGAGTAGTTCGATATTTAAACACACCCTGACGAAAATCTCTAGGCCAAGGGTAAAGGTAAGCCATGGCTTTGCCACCGCCATTACCATTTTCACCATGGCAAAACACGCACATATGCTTATAAACCGTAGCGCCTATGCGTAGCAGATCTTTTTCCTTGCCGGTTTCCGAGTCATGGGCTCTCTCACCGTGGGCATACAAAGGCAAAGCGCTGACCACCCACCCACACAAAACCAGAAAGAAAATCCAGTTTACCTTCTTAACGAACCCCCAAGCTGGGGGTTGCAAGCGAATAGAGTTCTTCATTACCGTTTAACCCGTCTTCCGCAATATCCACCCAGATATCTGTGCAATTGCGTCTCGGATCAACACCTTTGCAATAAAACAGAGGGTTGCGATTAGCGAAAAACATTACCGGATGCGAAAAATAAACACTCAGGTTATCGAACTTGGCAATTTCGATCGCCTGTTCTATCGTTGTCTCTTCTGTCGAGGCCTTCCGAATTACTTTTCGAATGACCATATAATCCAGTTTGTTATCCCGGTCCAGATCATAATAGGTGGCAATCAAACCGGGCACACTTAATGATTCCCAGCCACGATAAGACGGGTGTTTCCAACCCGGCTCTTTGGGAATACCCAAAGCTGACGACTCCATTTCGGGCTCATCCATGCCCTGCGCCCAAACATGTGCCGTCCCAAAAACTAATAAAAACAAGACAATGTGCAAAGCCAGCTTTCGCATTGAAACCTCTGCTTTCGTCTAACTCTTTAAGAGCCTCATTACCTTCATTTAGTCAGGTATAAGCTTTTAAACTAACACATTTCGGCACCCAAACAAAGCGTTTGCTAGTTGGCAATTGCGCTGGGCACATCAGGAAAAATTTGGAAAACATCGTGAAGTTTAGCCAATTCAAAAACTTCCTTGGGTGCACCATTCAGTCCGGCTAGAACAAACCGGCCCTTATCTTTAAGTGTTTGATAGCAATGGATAAATACACTGATGGTTGAACTATCGAGATAGGTAACTTTTTCCAGGTTCAAAATAAACTTATCAAATCCTCTTTCTCGATATGCATCAATAAGCAGGTTAACATCGTGGGAATTATAAACATCCAACTGTCCAGTCAGATCAATGATGATAATGCCATTTTCATCTCTGCAATCTATATCAATTTTCCCCATCAACCCCAAAATCTCTTTATGTAATTTTTCCATAAAAAATAACCTTTCCAACAGATGGAGATTTTATTCCCCAATCAAATGGATCAAAATTGCTGTTCGAAGCGTTTTGGGTCTGAACTACGAGGCTCGCAGTCATGCCAGTAGCTATCCTTGTTCGGCTCAATCTTTCGAGTTAACGGATCAGGTCGAAAAAAAGATGCGACAATTCGCATCGGGGTAAATACAATAAAATACATCAGCCCTAAAATCAGTTTGAAGTTAAAGTTCCCGACCACTTCTCCAAACTTCATCCAAACCCGGTAAACCGGAGTCAGACGAAGGGGGGCCAATAACCCCAGCGTCAGGAAAAATAGAACCCAGACTCCCAATGCCATTCCCGCAGTGTGCCAGGCCTTATAAAAGAAAAGGGCTACAAAGCAAGAAAGCACGCCAGCCATCATCAGGCCATACTGTCTCAACTGTTTTTCGGTGGGATCAATAGGATGCTTAGCCACAGGCTTTTAACTCCAAAAGGTTACAAGTAAATTGTACGCTGTTGAGGGGGCATTCGTCCACCTGATTAAACCTGAAACTCTTATGCTTCACTTCACCCTTAATCAATGAAAGTATTTAAAAAAAGCAAAAAAAAAGGGGTAAACCGCTTAAGCGGTTTACCCCTTTAAATCAAACTATACTTATTTTACCCAAGTGCTGCGGATGTATTTCACAACATCCCAAATTTCTTTGTCCTTCAAGGTCTTTTTATGAGCTACCATACCGGTTCCTTTAGAACCATTTTTGATGATGTGGAACATTTGACCAGCAGAAACCTTTTTCATGGTTGCCGCACAGGCAAAGTTACGAGGAGCAGGTTTCAGGGCTTTCCCTAATTTTCCGCCACCATCACCTTTGGCGCCATGACACATTTTACAAGCCATCGGCTTGGCTTTCTTCTGGTAAATTGCTTTACCATTTGCTGCATCAGCTTTAGCCGTCATATCTTTTTTAGAAATGCCACCGGGAGCCGCTTTGGTTTTCCGCGGTTGCGGACATTTAGCAGCACCAAATGCAGAACTTACTGCAAACAAGCTGAATACAACCATCACACTCAATATCAAAGCCTTTTTCATCTAACAATCTCCTCTATTATATAGTGAATCAAATCCAAACCTATTTACTCCAACCTTATAATCGGGTCTAACCTGTTAATTTGACTAGCAAACTTAACTAATGCATCAATCGCAATGGCATTTAAACCTTAATATTCAAAGCTTTAATTTATGCGCAACCGAAATGCCATTATAAGATTCGCATTTGAAAAAAGAGCTTCGCATTATAGTGCATTCCAATACCCTGTCAACTGAAAATTCCCGAGTCAAGGGCATAGGAGAAAAATCTGGATATTCGCCCAAAACCAACCTCTTTCCTCTTGATTTTGGAACAACTGCCAGGAATTTACCTCTCATTTTTTGTACCCAATAAACCCTTGAAAATAAATAATATTTTTTAACTTTAGAAGATGAATTCCTCTGTCTAAAGGGTAATTTTTCTTGATAGAATAGGTCGAGTCACGTATATTTAAATTATAGCTGAGACCCAATGAGAATTTTTCAGGATCCCAGATTTCAAGTATTCTGGAATTTGGCTATAATAAGCGGTCTATTATTGGGGCAATCAGTTTTGAGGGGGCCTCTTCCTTTCGATAGGCACACAAAGTCTTTATTTTAAAGGACCCCGCAAGTATCTCCAATAAACTACAAACATTCCTCCTGCTTCTCAATTTTGAGAAATAAGGGGAATTTTTGTCTTTTGTGGCAGAGGGCTGAAAAAATTAAAATCGTTAAACTAACGAATTTCAGCTAGTTACCAAACTTTATTTATTTAAATGGGAGGTGAAGGATGAATGTCTTATTTAAACGCCTCATTCCAGATAAGAAAAAGCCCAAGTATTTAACAAAGCTGGACCAGATTCCTCAACTGTCTGAATCAGAGAAGCAGGAACTGCAAAAGGTCAACGATAAATTTGTCTTCAGGACTAATGATTATTACCAGTCTTTAATTGACTGGAACGACCCCAATGATCCGATTAAGCGGATCATCATGCCAGATATCCAGGAACTCAACGAGTGGGGTGAGCTGGATGCCTCCAACGAAGAAAAATACACCAAAGTTCGTGGCTTGGAGCATAAATACACTTCCACAGCTTTGCTATTAGTTAACGAGGTCTGTGCTGCCTATTGCCGATTCTGTTTTCGCAAACGCCTGTTCATGAATGAAAATGATGAGGTGACCAAAGATATCTCTGAGGGACTGGAATATATAAAGAATAATACGGAAGTCAATAACGTGTTATTGACCGGGGGCGACCCTCTGGTTATGTCGACCAGTAAGTTGGAACCCATTATCAAACAGATTCGTGAAATCGATCATGTACAGATTATTCGTATAGGCACCAAGGTTCCGGCGTTCAATCCATTCAGGATTTTGAACGACCCCTCATTGCTGGAAATGTTCAAGACTTACAGCACGGACGAAAAGAAAATTTATATCATGGCTCATTTCAATCATCCGAGGGAGCTCACGCCTGAGGCTATTGAAGGACTGAACCTGCTGATGGAATCCGGGGTCACACTGGTCAATCAGACACCTTTGGTGAAGGGGGTTAACGATGACCCGGAAGTGCTTGCGGAGTTGTTTTCCAAGCTTTCTTATATAGGCGTCCCTCCGTATTATGTTTTTCTATGCCGACCCACCTTGGGCAACGAAACCTATTCTGTTCCTGTTGAGGAAGGATACGAAATTTTTGAAAAATCCCGAACCCTATGCTCGGGTCTGGCCAAGCGTGCGCGCCTAGTCATGTCTCATGAATCTGGAAAAATTGAAGTGCTAGGAATGACCGAAGACCAGATATTCTTCAAATACCTCCGGGCAGCAGATAAGAATAATGACGCCCGATTCCTATCCTTTTTCAGAAATCCCGATGCCTGCTGGTTTGATGATTATCAGGAAGTAGCGGATGAGTTTTCATTGTTTTCCCAGACTGCCAAAACTGAATGTGTCTAATACGAGAAAACGACAACCTTCCCGCTCAATAAGAAACTAAACCCTCTTTCCCATATCCACAAATGGATGCCCTCTTTTTCCTTTTGATTTTTATAGGGTTTCTGAATGTCGGGAGAATTTTCACCAAAAATATCTGGGACTTGAGTTTTTCCGGTCCTGTCGAAGCATTTGTTTTTTCCACAGCTTTAGGTTCCATCATCACCTCCCTGTTAATAACCGGCCTGGTATTTACCGGTCAGGTTTCCTCTTTAACGTGTTGGGTGCTACTGGCAATACTGCTCTTATCGGGTATCGGCCTGTGGAAAAGACTATGGCTTGAGAGATTCAAAACTGCATTTTCCTCCCCAGTTTTTTTCCCCTTGTCGCCCTTAAAGACCACTGCACAGATCACTTTATCCATTCTTATTCTGTTGGCATTGAGTCTCGCATTGGTCCCGGCATTTGCCACCGATGCCCTGGTTTACCATCTCGAAGTGCCAAAGGCATATCTTGAGGCAGGAGGCCTGGTTAACCTTCCCAACAATATCTACTCCTATTTTCCTCAGCAAATTGAAATGCTTTACCTGTTTGCTTTGGCATTGGGTTCCGATTCCCTGGCACAACTTACGGGCTTGGGAATCGTTTTTCTGCTTTTGGGGGCGCTTTGGCAGTATTACCTTCAAAATGGTTCCATAGGCTACGCGTGGCTGGTCCCGCTAATTTTTATTTCAACCCCTACTTTCTTCGGGGTAGCTTCGTCTGCCTATGTAGATCTTCAAGCGACCACCTACGTTTTCCTGGCTTTTTATTCCTGGGAAAATGGATGCACCCGAAAACAGCCCGGCTGGTATTTTTTAATGGCGTTGTTTAGCGGTGCAGCGGTCGCCGCGAAACTAACAGTGATAATCATTTTACCTCTGGCATTGTTGGGACTGGCAATACATGGTCGGTCCCACAAAAATTCCGGGCAGGTCGTGGGTCAATGCCTGATTCTGCTATTGGGTTCTTTGATTCTTCTCCTTCCCTGGCTGGCAAGGAATTATTATTTTACAGGCAATCCGGTCGCTCCATTTTTCCTGACATTTTTTGGCGGGGAAAACTTAATGAATTGGGATATCACACGTTCCCAACAACAATTCCAATACTATTCTTCCTTTGGAATGGGACATGGTATTAAGGATTTTTTGCTCCTCCCCATCAATCTGACTTTTTTTAGTGAGCCGCATTCCCTCAAATTTGATGGCCAGATCGGAATTCTTTATTTTCTTCTTCTTCCTGCTCTTTTTAGCCTAAACCGTAAGTCTCTGCCCATGGTCGTGGTTTTTTTGGTACTACTTGTTTTCTGGTTTATTCAGACTCAATATATCCGTCTGCTTGCACCCGCGTTTGCCTTTCTCTCAATACTACTAGTCAAAGGGATAGAACAGGGCGTTCAACAGCATGAGGCCTCGATTGGAAAAAAAGAAAAGTATTTTCTTACTTTGCTTTTAGCATTGGGGCTGATGTTCAACACCTCAATAATTTTTAAAGAATGGTTGCGTATCCAACCTCTTCCCTATCTTTTTAACCAGGAAAACCGTGATCAATTTTTGACACGGCAGATTAGTGCTTACCCCCTATATCAGGATACAAACAAAATGTTGGGGGGAAAAGACAAAGTATTATTAGTTTATATGAGAAACCTGGGGTATTTGATGGATCGACCGTTTTACAGCGATACATTATTTGAAGCTCACACCTTAATTAAAATCATTGATGAAGGAGTTTATGCAGAAGATATCATCATACGCCTCAAAAAATTGGGTATCACCCACATCCTGTTCAACTACCAATTTGTTTTTGGAGAAAGCTCGGCATTTTCATTAGGGGAGAGAGCAATTCTGAAAAATTTCCTGATCCGGCACGCTGAACAAATCTCCAGAAAAAACGAGTTTTTCCTTTACCGCTTTATGCTAGACTTGAAAGCTGGAAATCCGAATAACACCTCAGGCCTTTTATCCATTCCGCTGGACCACTGAAGAACGGATAACAGGCTTTTAGTTTTTAATAAAGGACCCTTCGTATGGAAGAAAGACTGGCCAATAAAAATATTCTGATCGTCATCCCCAAAGACTATTATATGGAAAGCGAATTCGATCCGATCTTCGAATCCATGAAAGCAGAGGGAGCCACTATTTTAATCGCTTCCGGGAAAATGAAAGACGCCGTTGGAATGAAGGGGGGAAGTGTCACTCCAGATGTTCTGATTGTTGATGCAATAGAAGGCATTACCGGCGATAGTTATGTATCCGCCGGCAAAGGAGTACGCCAGATCAAAGGGGTTTTTCATGGAGTCATCGTTATAGGTGGAAATGGAGCCAGGTCTTATCTCTGGAAAGATAAGCTTCTGCAACTCCTGATTAACGATCGTCACCGCTCCCGTATGGTGGTCGCAGGCATCGGCAATGCCGTCCCCTGCCTGGGAAATGCGGGCCTCCTGCAAAGCCTGGAGGTTACCACCGAGCCTGGCAACAAAAAAGCCGTGGCAGAACTGGAAAAATCCAAAGCTGTTCTGGTCGACGAATCCGTAACCGTCATGGACCGTATTTTTACTGTACGAGACGCTAGCGGTGTCCCCGCTTTTCTTGACTTGTTTATCAAAGAAATCGCAAAAACATCTGTAAAGTAATTCTGCCCCCGTGTGATACCCATTGGGGACATGGCCCTATCCCTCTCCTTAAGGCTGTTGCTCTCTTTCTTCCCGAGTTTTGATAATCTTCAAACGAAGTTTGATCGCATCATTCAAACTTTTGACAATGCCGTCATTGGAATCCGGAAAATGCAATTTCTGATTAAACTCATCCAGTGAGTACGTTTCAAGCACCTTGGCAAACGCTTCGTCCACAAAAGGACGAGTCATTTTGACTACACCCTCAAAGAGAATCGAAATTTTTTCGTACTTGTCCCAGTTGTCAATCATAAGGTTTCTGATCGATTCACCGGAAGGCCCCCCATCTTCTGATATTCTTCCCGCAGGAGTGGAGGTGTCCATTATTTTATAAACATCAATTTTTAATTCATCTTCCATATTTATTCTGCCCTCAACGATTTACAATTTTAACAGATATCATTTCTACCCTGTCATTAGGGTTGTCCCCTGAATCACGCGGTACATCGACGATCTTGTCGACCACGTCCATTCCCGAAACCACCTTACCAAAAGCGGTGTACTGGTTATCCAGAAAATGCGAATCTTTAACCACAATGAAAAACTGAGATCCTGCACTGTTGGGATCCTGTGATCGCGCCATCGAGAGAATTCCTCTATCGTGGGGTGTATCATTAAACTCCGCATTGACCGAGTGGCCTGGACCACCTGTTCCATGCGTCGAACGATCTTCGCTTTTGGAATTTGGGTCTCCGCCTTGAATCATAAAACCGGGGATTACCCTGTGGAAGGTAGTGCCATCATAAAAACCTTTCTTAGCCAGATCTTTTAAATTTTTAACATGCCCTGGTGCTAAATCTTCCAGAAACTCTAACTCTATACTTCCAAGTGTCGTTTCTATTACAGCAATCTCATTGCTTTGCGCGTCGGAACCGGTCATCAATACACCTATGAAAAATGGGTATGAGCTACATCTTTATTAATTAAAAAAGAAACAGCCCCCTCACCCCTGTTATCGTTTTAAAGCGGAAGCATTCAACAATTATCATTTTATAAACAAAATCCGCCGATTTATAAGACTACCTAGCAAAAACTCATCTAAAGGAAATACCTTAACGTTTTACAATTTTTACGGACTTCATTACTACCTTTTCCAAAGGGTTGTCTACGGAGTCAGTCTCCTCAAAAACAATCTTGTCGACAACATCCATGCCTTTAACCACTTTGCCGAAAACTGTATACTTGTTATCCAGAAAATGAGAATCTTTAACCACTATAAAAAACTGGGAACCGGCACTGTTGGGGTCCGATGACCTTGCCATCGAAAGAATTCCTCTATCATGGGGGGTATCATTAAACTCAGCCTTAATCGTGTAGTTTGGCCCGCCCATTCCGTGCATAGAACGGTCTACATTCTTGGAGTTGGGGTCTCCGCCTTGAATCATGAAACCTTTAATTACCCGGTGAAACGTAGTGCCATCATAAAAACCTTTCTTAGCCAGGTCTTTAAAATTTTTAACATGCCCTGGTGCCTTGCCTTCAAAAAACTCCAGCTCAATGCTCCCAAACTTTGTCTCAATCACTGCATTTTCACCAGCTTGCGCATTGACTCCAGTCATTAGAACAACCATCAAGCATGCAGCAATTCCTTTAACAAAAAAATTCATGAAACCTCCAGAAAAAGGGATAATAACCAGATTTATAGAATTTGTTTCCCGAATTATCTAAAAACGATTCCGAGAGAGATGGTTCGATCAGGATAATTTTAAGGAGAGCATTTTAACAGGTTGTCGGGAAAGTCTCAATAATTGTCATGAACCTTAAATCCGCATTTCTCATTTGCAACACCCTTTTGGCTGGGCTAGCCCTGGCCTGCCTGGTTTTAAGTGAGATATATTCTCCTCTTACAGGCCTGGTATTCTCCGCAGGCCTTATCCTCTGCTTAGTTCTGGAACAGTCGGAACGCATACCATTGCGTCCCACCTCCCGGATTTTAAATTCCAATTGGGCTTTCTTACTACTTCCATTTCTATTTTTCGCCTTTAATCTGCCTCTGCTGGAATTGGTAGCGGGGTTTCTTGTTTACCTTTTATTTTCCAGATTCATCTTTAAATCGGAATTCAACGATTATTTATTCGGTTACCTCATAGCAATTGTCTGCCTGCTGATTGGTGCCATTTTCGAACAAGACCTTGCCTTTGGGGCCATCTTCCTTGGATTTAACCTGGTCCTAAGCTGGTGCCTGATTCTTTATACCCTGATGTTGGAACGAACCAGAAGTACTAGCCCACCTTCAGATTTTAAAGGAAAAGGAAAAAGCGAAACATTAGGTTCTGCCTTGATAGGGTGGTCCACAGGGCTGATTATCCTCAGTTTTGCCATGACCGCCTTGATTTTTATTACTTTTCCCAGGTTCGGACTGGGTTTTATCTCCCTGAACACCTCCTATTCTCCTATAGCCGGGTTTTCAGATACCGTCACCCTGGGAGATGTGGGGAAAATCAAACAGAACCCAGCAGTAGTTATGCGCGTTGAATACACGCAGGGCGGTGAAATTTATAAGCCTGATTCACAGATTTTATGGCGGGGGGTAGTTCTGGACCATTACAACGGTAGAACCTGGACTTCCACCTTGGCAACGGAATTTGAAACCCGTAACCGGCCTGGAACAGGACTAAACCTTTTTCGGGTATCCAATCCTAGAGAGGTAGTACAACAAAATATTTTTATGGAATCGTTCAATGCCCCCTATCTGTTTACTCACGGAGTTCCACTGTTTATGGATGGCAATTTCATCCATGTCCAGATGGATAAAAACTTCGTATTCAAAACCAGCGATCCCCGTTCGGGCCCAAGAAAATACACTTTGATTTCAGATATTTCAGATCACGATGTCAGCTATAGCCTCGACATGCCTCAAAACGAGCCTTTACTGTTTCCCAGTCGATTTCTCCAACTTCCAGATATCAGCTCTAAAACCCATGATCTGGCCGACCGCCTGACCCAAAACGCTCGCACAGACGAAAATCGAGCACAAAAAATTTTGAATCACTTCGCAGATTTCAAGTACACACTGGAAATGGAAAATGATCCGGGTAAAACGGCATTGGAACATTTTTTATTTCAAAGAAAAGAAGGTCATTGCGAATATTTTGCATCTGCCATGGTAGTCCTGCTTCGATCCGCAGGAGTTCCCGCCCGTCTGGTCAACGGTTTTGTCGGGGTTGAGTGGAACGAATGGGGAAACTACCTGATCATCCGCCAGCAACACGCCCACTCGTGGGTGGAAGCCTATATTCCTGGTAAGGGCTGGACCGTATACGATCCCACTCCACCAGACCCTTCTCTGGTCACGCCCAATACACTCCATCCGCTGGGGAAATCCCTGGACTTCCTAAGAATGAGCTGGCAGAGGTACGTGGTTCGCTATTCCATACAAGACCAGGTGGAGGTCATACAAATTTTCAGGACCGGAAGCCGTGACCTTATGCGAAAAATTAAAGGCCTGGCATCGGTGAATTGGGAAACGCTAGTTGAAAAAGCTCAAAAATTCAGCCCGGTTATTCTGGCCCTTGTTCTGGCAACAATATTGCTACTCTTTGTCAAAAACCGCTTTGGCGGGTTCACCCTCTCCCCACGCCCACCCCTTTCTGTCATTCTTTATCAGGACATGCTGAATCGGTTGAAAAAATCAGGACTGGTAAAAAAATCATCATGGACCGCACGGGAATTTCTGCAATCAACTCTTCCAGAAACAAAACACGACCCGATACGCCGCATCACAGAATTTTATGAAAAACACCGGTTTAGCAACTCCCCCATTCATCCAGGGCAAGAAAAGGAAATTCGCAGGCTGATTGAATCGCTATGAATTAAAACTACAGTAAGCCAGAAAAAGCTTTGAAACTTTCCATCTCCCCTCAGCTTCCTCTATAATCCCCAGAATAATTATTCAACGCAGAATAAAAAACTCAAAATATTTAAATGAAACACGGTCAGCAAAAAAAGAAAAAGGCTCCTCCTCTGCTCGAAGAGTCGAATAAAACCCTGCAAATTGCCCTCTGCGTTTTTCTGGTGATAGCGACGCTTGCGGTTTACTTGCAAATACAAAGTCATGAATATCTCAATTATGACGACGCAGAATATGTAACGAAGAACTGGAGGGTGCAATCTGGGTTAACCCTTGAAAGTGTGAAATGGGCCTTCACCACGGGACATTTTGCTAACTGGCATCCTGTAACCTGGTTGTCACACATCATCGACTTTGAGTTATATGGACCAAATCCCGCAGGCCACCACCTCGTCAATCTATCCATCCATATATTGAACACGTTGTTATTGTTTTTAGTTTTAATACGAATGACCGGAGCCATATGGCAAAGCGGTTTTGTCGCAGCATTATTTGCGCTTCATCCATTCAACGTAGAGTCAGTAGCATGGGTAGCAGAACGCAAAAACGTTCTCAGCACTTTTTTCTGGTTCCTGACTATGTGGAGCTATATCCGCTATGTTGAAAAACCGAGTGCCTCAAAATATGGGATGACGGCTGTGTTCCTGACTCTTGGTCTCCTGGCAAAACCCATGCTGGTGACCCTTCCTTTTGTCCTACTCATGCTCGATTTCTGGCCTTTGAAGAGAGCAAAGCTTTTGGTAAAAGGTGAAGAAAATCCTGACTCGGGAGTAAAATTTTCCAAGCTGGTCTGGGAAAAAATTCCTCTTTTAATTATCGTAGTGGGTTCTTGTATCGCAACATTTATTGTCCAAAAAGATGGTGGGGCATTAAGGGGCATGGAGATCCATTCATTATCAACGCGTTTTGCCAACGCAATGGTTTCCTATGTAACTTATCTGGAAAAAACGTTTTGGCCTTCGGGGCTTTCAGTGTTTTATCCCCACCCTGGTGACGCCCTTCCCGCGGGACAAATATTTATTTGCACAGCGCTCCTTCTAGTTATTTCTTTTACTGCGGCGCGATGGATAAAGAAGGCTCCGTACTTTGCTTTCGGCTGGTTCTGGTTTTTAGGAACTTTGGTACCGGTGATCCAAGTTGTGCAGACAGGGGCACATGCTATGGCAGACCGCTATGCCTATATACCTCTGATTGGAATATTCATTATTGTAGCGTGGGGACTGCCTGATCTCCTTGCCAGATGGAACCACAGAGAAAAAGCTCCTGTCCTATTTGCTGGACTACTTATTCCACTTATGATTGCCACCTCGATTCAAGTGGGGCTATGGGAAAACGGCATCACGCTTTTTAAGCATGCCATTCGTGTAACAAACAGCAAATATCGTGATATTGCCTCCACACATGCCCTTCTCGCAAATGCTTACCATAGAAAGGGAGAATTAAATCTCGCCATTTCCGAATTCAAGACATCGCTGGAAATCAAACCTGAACATGAGTATAGCTTAAATAATCTTGCCGCCACCCTGGCCGAACAAGGAAATCTGGAAGAGGCTCTGCTCTCTGCCCAGAAATTAGCCAGCTATAAACCGAATTACGCCCCGGGAATAGTAACATTGGCAAATATTCTGGAAGAGTTGGGGAGGCTTAATGAAGCTCAAACCTACTACGAGCGAGTCCTGGAACTGGATTCGAACTCCTTTGAAAACCATTTAAACCTTGCCAATGCTTTCTACAAGATTGGAAGCATGACAAAGGCTATACTCCATTTTAGAGAATCCATCACCCTGAATCCAAGGCTGGTGGAAGCGCATTATAATCTGGGCAATGCGCTTGGCCAGCAGGGACAACACCAAGAAGCACAGGCGGCTTTCGAACAAGCCATCAGCCTGGATGAAAAACTATCACTGCCGCATTATGGATTGGGAATCATTCACCTTCGCGGGGGAAAGTATTCAAAAGCCATCGAGGCGTTTGAACAAGCCTTAACCTTAAACCCGAACTTGGAACAGGCACGTCATTTTCTGGCAGAAGCTCATGACAAGATAGAGAAAAAATAAAAGCAAAGCTGCTATTTTACGGATTCAAAAATCTCAGGGTTCTCTTCCCCAGTAGCGGAGATGAGGCCGAGAGCTCCTTTGTCGATCCGGAAGATACTATGATCCACCAGAAGGTAGTCACCCGGTACATCGATGGTGAACTCCACAATCGTGGCCCCTGCTGAGGGGACCAGCGTAGTCTGAACATTCCTGTTGGTGATCCCATTTACCGCGCCTTCCAGGTAGACCTGATCAAATATCTCTCCAATAATATGAAACGAAGAAATTCCATTGGGGCCAATATTGCCAAAAAATATCCGGACTTTTTCACCTACTTTTACCCGGAGCGCATTCTTTCCCAATAAAGCACCCTGCCTGCCGTTAAACACCACATAGTCCGGCTGTTCTTTCAGCCCTTTTTCAAGAGACAGTTCAAGAATATATTTTTCCTCAGGAATGGGAAAAGGGTCTTCCTGACCAATATTTTTTTTCTGCTCGGAAGAATTCAGCAAATTTTCCTGACCACTATTTTTATCCTGCTCTAGAGGCTCAGACGATTCATCTGAGAACAAATTCACGAAAGAATCCATAAACCCTTTCTCTTCACCATTCTCCATGGCCTTTTCTATTTCAACGGGATCTTCCAATACATTTTCAATTTCTACAGGTTGCAATTCCTCCTCAGGTTTTGAAAAATCTCTCTCATCCGAGTCCCGGGTATAAAACTCACTCTCAAAAACATAAAACTCGTGATCAACACGGGGGAAACCATGCTTGGGTTCCACCAGAATCAAGCCATACATTCCATTGGCAATATGCGCCGGAATACTCGGTATTGGCGATGCGCAATGATAGATATATAAACCGGGATGCAAGGTCTTGAAGCGGAAAATTTTTTCGTCTCCCGGGGCAACCAGACTCACGGCGGCTCCCCCTCCCGGACCATTCACTGCATGAATATCAATATTGTGAGGAAACTGACTGGACAAATGATTGGACAGGTGAAACTCCACCGTATCTCCCAGACGCACCCTTATCATGGGGCCGGGCACAGTGCCGTTATAGCTCCAGAACTTGTATTGTTTTCCATCGGCGAGGGCTCCGACAAATTCCCTGGCCTCAAACTTGACCATCACTGTTTCTGGCAAAGTACGAGTGATAAAGGGAGGAACATCCGGGGCAGTGGTGATCTCCGCCTCCAGGGCATAGACCGAACTACCGGCAAGCAAAAATAGCAACAAATATAGTCCAGGAACAAGCCTTCGCATAAAACTCCTTTTAATCAGCAAATCTATACAAACAAACAGGGTTCATTCCTTAACGGCAGTGGCAATGTTATCACAAGCCCTATATTGCCAGCGAAAACAAGCAGAATACTTCCGCTCTCTCGCCGTTGAGGCAGGTGACAAAGGCCCATTAAGCCGAGACAGCTCTTTGCTAGCCAAAGAAGGCTATTCGCCTAGCGAAAGAATAGGGGTTGACAGGCCACCCTGCCTGCGAAATAATAGGCTAATTCGCTATATTTTAAGTACTTATAAATGCCGGGCCGGGGAATTACGGTTCGGCCCTTTATTTGGGACAAATCCTGTTCATGGACGTTTACTGGGAACAGTTCAAAACCCCATTCCTCTGCTTTGCCGGGTTTTCGGGGGTGGGCAAGACCACTTTGCTGGAACGGCTGATCAAGCGGTTCACCGAGGAAGATATCCGTGTCGGCTATTACAAGCACGATGCCCACCGCTTCTCCATCGACAAGGAGGGCAAGGACACAGCCCGGGCCACGCAGGCCGGTGCCGGCATCATCACCATCAACGATCCGCGGCACTTCGCCATCGTTGCCGACAACGCCTTTAAGAAACGCTCGATCACCCATGCCCTGGAGCAATGCGATTGCATCCTGATCGAAGGCTACAAACAATCGCCCTTCGACAAAATCGTTTTTCTCGATCAGGAAGGAAAGTTGCCCATTCCCTCTGAAATTCCCGGCATTAAGGCCGTTGTGCATCAAGGAATCACTGGTGAAGGTCTGCCGGACG